>BNJU01003301.1_pt1:0-190000 | contig 363752 bp, 425 predicted proteins | sample 8539281 | NCBI WGS metagenome assembly BNJU01 (sample SAMD00202456, study PRJDB9452) | human saliva metagenome | isolation source: human saliva | place: Japan | reverse complement strand
TGCTGAGAAAAAGGCCCAAATACTTCCAATCACACGTTCATCAAGAACATTTTGACCCCATTTAATTGGATACACTAAATTTGGGTGAACAAATCGTTTTAGCTCTCTCGCACCTTGAAGATATAACACTAAAATCCGCGCAACACGCAAACCGCCACCAACTGAGCCAGCACAGCCCCCAATAAAAGACGCAATAATTAATAACATTGGCACAAAAGAAGGCCATTCAGCGAAATTTGATGTGGTGTAACCTGTTGTTGTTGAGATCGATACCGCTTGGAATACGACTTGCTCAAAATCTTGCCATGAGGAATCAAAATATTGATGGCTTATCATCACTAATGTACAAACCACGATAAGTAAAATTTGAATACTCATAAAGAATCGGAATTCTGGATCTTTTGTATAAATCTTCAAAATATTTTCTCGTCCTAAAGTCGAAAATGCTCTGAAGTGCAATGCGAAGTTACAAGCTGAAATCCACAAGAAAATGATCGTGATAAAATTAATCGCCGAACTATTAAAGTAGCCGATACTGGCATCATGAGTAGAAAAACCACCAATGGATACCGTCGAGAAACTATGTGTAATCGCATCGAACGGTGTCATGCCCGCTAGCCAATAAGCCAAAGCACAAGACATGGTTAAAAAGAAATAAACAAACCACAATGCCTTTGCCGTTTCCGCTATCCGAGGCTGAATTTTCTGATCTTTCATTGGGCCAGACATTTCTGCACGGTATAACTGCATTCCGCCAATACCTAATAAAGGAATAATCGCAATGGCAAGTACGATGATCCCCATGCCGCCTAACCATTGTAAAAATTGACGATAAAACAGAATGGCTTTCGGTAAATTATCTAACCCAGTTATGACTGTAGCGCCCGTAGTTGTTAACCCGGAAAACGCCTCAAATACGGCAGAGGGCACCGTTAAATGAGGCGCATCAAATAATAACAATGGTAAGGTAGCTAACCCTCCCAGAACGAACCAAAATGCCACCACAATTAAGAAACCATCTCGAGATCGCAGTTCTTGTTTATGGTGATGACAAGGCCACCAAAGCAACATGCCCACGGTTAAGCTTAATGCAAAAGCTTGCATAAACGCTTTACCGCCGCCATCGCCATAAATAAGCGCCACGAAGGCTGGAATCAGCATTGTGCCGGAAAAACACATGATCAAAATGCCGATAATCCGAATAATGGATAAAATATGCACAATATCTCGCTTAATTCATTTCTTCTAATTTCAACGTTCCTGCAGAACGCTCAATTAATGCTTGTTCAAAAGGTTTAATTTGATCTTCACTAATGCCTAACTGCAATGTAATCTGCACTTGAAAATCTTGCTGATAAATTTCAATTTTATGCTGTTCACATAAAATTTGGATCCAATTTAATTGTGCATAATCACAATGAACTTGAAATAACTGACGTTCTACTTTTCGTTCAGTTTCTAATAATTTTAAAGCTTGCTGAACACCATTTCCATAAGCACGAACTAAACCGCCAGTGCCTAATAAAATGCCACCATAATAACGAACAACTACGGCACTAATCTCACCGATTTGGCTACCTTGCAAAGCGGATAGCATCGGTTTCCCTGCAGTACCTGCTGGCTCACCGTCATCGGAAAAGCCTAATTGTTGAGAATCCGTTGGCTTGCCGGCCACTGCCGCCCAACAATGATGGCGGGCATTAGGGTGCTGCGCTTTAATTTCTGCCCAAAAAGCTTTGGCTTGTTCAAGTCCTTCCGTATGTTGCAAATACGTGATAAATCGACTTTTCTTAATTTCTTCTTCAAAAACGATCGCACTTTTGGGGATAAGGTATTCAGCCATGGAATATTATTCAAGTAAATTTGTTGCGTAGTTTATCATTGATAGCGGATTTATCGAAATTTCCCCATAATTATTGTATGATGTAGCTCAATTTCAATAAAACTAATGAATAACAATGACTGAAATTACTGTCAATAAAACCCTTGATACCGTTGGTTTACGTTGTCCAGAACCTGTAATGCTCGTGAGAAAAAACATTCGCCACATGAATGAAGGTGAAGTATTGCTTATTTTAGCGGACGATCCTGCCACGACTCGCGATATTCCTAGCTTCTGCCAATTTATGGAACATACGCTTTTAGCGAGTGAAACCCAAGACACCCCTTTTAAATACTGGGTGAAAAAAGGCCAATAAAAATGCGGCCATTATTGACCGCACGTTGATTACCCTTTTACTGGTGCTGTGTATCCTAAATCATAATACTTCTGTTTTACAAAATCTGAAGTTAATAAATTTTCACGTTGTAGCCAAGCCCATGGAATTACTAAATCTTGCTCGCCCTCGGCATACGAAGCAATTTCATACTCGTGATAAATGAAATGGATACCATCGTGTGCAAGATAGAAATTCTCAGAAACATCAAAATCTGTTTTTTTCGTAAACGCATCCTCATCTTTAGTAGAGCCAAAATTCGTATAAAAACTCCACAATAATTCTTTAACCTCAGGGAGCTTTTTCTGATCAATAATATCAGAAAGCGTCAGTACTTTATGTGTAGTCATATCTACAGTTAAATATTCGTTCCCCTCAAGACCATGTGCCCCCCCAGTATAGCTATAATACCCCATAGCAAAAGTCGCTAATTTTTCTTTTTGACCAACAAATGTCATCCAAGAATTACGAGAGAAACCTAGCTCAGGTTCTTTTTCTAAGGATGCTTTTACATCATTAAAATTTATTTGGTATTCACTTACCACCTGGTCTCGCGTTTTAGATGCATTTTCTCCGAATTCCTTTTTAACCAATTCTGACCATAACAGCTCATCTAACCAATCTATATTCGTTTTTAATCCTAAGAGACTAATATCGATTTCTACCTCATCACGCTCAAACCAACGTTCTTGCGATGGGGTATATTTAATTTTTTCTACTTTTTCAAAAATAACGTCTTTTTCCGCAAAAATAGCAGGAATAACCTTTTCTGCCTTTTCTTTTTCAGCTTTTTAATTGCGTATTTTCTGCCGTCAATTGCGCAATTGTCTGTGTTTGTTGCTCAATCATTGCTTTCGCTTCTTTATCTTCGCAACCTGTTACAGTAAAAAGTGCAGTTAAAATTAAGGCTGAAATGAATGTCTTTTTCATATGTTATCCTATAAATCAAATGTATCTTTATCACGTAGAATGTGATCATTGCCTTTGCGGCGTAAAAAACCGGTACGGTCAAAATATTCCATTAATTGCACTGTCAGTTTTCGACCGAAGTTCAGTTTATCACGTAATTCATTTACGGCAACTTTACCTTCTTCGCCTGCTATTTCCTTAATTAACCGAGCATAAGCATAAATGCTTTCAGTTAGGAAAAAACGATCTTTTACGATTGGCGTAAGATAGCCCAATTTACCCGCTTTATACATAAAATTACGCATCACACTTTCATCTTGCGCCAAGGCTGTTGCCATATCACGCACCCAAATGGCTTGACCATGCGCTTTCTCAAATTCAGCTAACACCGCTTGCCATAAGCTTTGTTCTTCGGCTGAAAATTGGATTTTGTGAGAAGGCAAATGTAACCAACCACGAGTCTGCTGCAATTGGCCTTCATCAAGCATTTCTTCAATAAAATGATAAATCAGATTTTCCGGTTGGTTTAGTGTCGCAATACGGTATAAGCGGGCCTTACTCAAACCTAGCTGATCATTATGTTGCTCATGATAGGTAGCAAGTGCGGTCAAAATTTGCTGCGTTTTTTCACGTTGATAATCGCGATTAAAACACCAATTTTGGAAACGGATATCGCCGTTCTCGGCCAATGCTTCAGCCAATTGATTTTCGGTTAGTTGCTCACTCCACATTAAAGCTTGAGCTGAAATCGCCTCTTTTTGTAAGGTCAATCCGATGCGTTGTGTGGCGGTTTGAACCTGATTAAGTTTAGCTAAGAACGCTAAGCGAGCCTCTGTGCGCTTATAACGTTTTGGTGAATGAATTTCGAGTACCTTGGCACCACCAATTAACGCTTTCGCATCACCACTACGTAAAATTAATTTATCCCCAAAAGCTAAAAATAATGGCTGTTCTAAAATAACTTCTGCCAAAGTGCGGTCATTTTTCATTGCATTTTTGCTTTCAAGCAAGGTAAGCTTACCTGTCGTACGGCTTGCCGCATGATAAATGTGTACAGGCTGACTGTCTTTCAAATTTACTTCAGGTGTAATTTCAATGGTAATACGATCGGTTGGCTCAAGCGGTTCTGAGGCTAACAACCAATCACCACGCTGCATTGGAATACGATCTAAATCAACGTTTAAATTGAGCGCTAAGCGTTGACCAGCCAAGCCTTTTTTTCGCTCGGTTTATTCTGAGCATGAATATTTTTTTACGCGAACCTTTTGTCCCGTAGAAAGGAAGAGTTCATCATCAATGGCCACCGTTCCCGCAAATGCAGTCCCTGTTACCACTGTCCCCGCCCCTTTCACGCTAAAGACTCGGTCGATGGCGTAACGGAATGGTTTATCTATTTCAGCTAATTCAGGTAAATTGGCTAAATAATCGCGTAACGAATCAATTCCTAAGCCTGTTTGTGCCGATGTAATAAAATAATGAGATTCAGCTAAGAATGGATAAGCCGTCTGAATTTGTGTTTTTAATGCCTCAATTTGCTCATCTGTTGCTCGATCAGCCTTGGTAATCACCACCATGATTTCAGTAAATTGAAGCTGACGTAAAATCGCTAAGTGTTCTTTAGTTTGTGCGGCAATCCCTTCATCGGCTGCAACAATAAGCATGGCATAATGCACACCACCAAGCCCGGCCAACATGTTGGCGAGAAACTTTTCATGGCCAGGTACATCAATAAACCCAAGCACTTTCTCTTTTAAAGGCAAATAGGCATAGCCTAAATCAATGGTCATGCCACGTTTTTTTTCTTCCGGCAAATGGGCGGTATTCGTACCTGTCAGTGCTTTTAAAAGGGCTGTTTTACCATGATCGACGTGCCCTGATGTTACTATGATCATAATTTTTCCACCGTATCTAATAATGCTTTAAAGTCAGCCACGCTACGTAAATCTAACCAAATCTTTCCTTTTTCAACACGACCAATTATTGGTTGTTCTAACGCTTTGAATACTGTTAAAAGTGCGGTCAATTTTGCTTCTGTTTTTTCAGCAATCGTCACTGCAAAAGAAGGGATCGTCGCCATTGGTTGGGAACCACTCCCAATTTGAGCAAAACTTTCTTCAATCTCTACATGATAATCTTTTAAACGATTTGCTAAACAAGCTTTAAGTTGTTCCGCTTTTTCTTGTAATACATCCATTGACTGGGTAAGCAAATGCAAAGTTGGCAACGTTTCAGTAAGCTTTTCGGGCTGAAGATAAAGGCGCAATGTTGCCTCAAGTCCGGCTAAATCACTTTATCGCAACGTAATACACGCTTTAATGGATGAGCTTGTAACTGAGCAATCCACTCTTTTTTACCAACAATAATGCCAGCTTGTGTTCCGCCCAATAATTTATCACCCGAGAATGACACCAAGTTTACGCCTTGTGCAACTTTTTCTTGTACCGTTGGCTCATTTGGTAAATTATATTGGCTTAGATCAATCAATGCCCCACTACCCAGATCCGTAATAACAGGAATATCAAATTCTCGCCCAAGATCAACCAACTCTTGTTCTGAAACCGAAGCAGTAAATCCACTAATATGATAGTTACTGCAATGTACTTTCATTAAGAAGGCGGTATTTTCATTAATTGCTTGACGATAATCTTTCAAATGTGTGCGGTTTGTAGTTCCGACTTCAACCAGTTTACAGCCGGCTTGAGCCATAATGTCAGGGATGCGAAATGCGCCACCGATTTCAATTAACTCACCACGAGAAATAATCACTTCTTTATCTTTTGCAAAGGTGGCTAACATCAAGAGCACGGCTGCCGCATTATTATTCACAATACATGCAGCTTCTGCACCTGTGAGTTGCGCAAGTAGTTCACTAATATAATTATCTCGATGACTGCGTTTGCCTTCTTCCAAATCATATTCCAGCGCAACGTTACCTTTCATCGCATGAAGTGCCGCTTGTTGTGCACTTTCAGCCCATAATGCTCGCCCTAAATTTGTATGTAATACCGTGCCCGTTAAGTTATGAACTGATTTAATCTGCACATGATTTTGTTGAGTTAATCGCTCTTGTAAATAATGCAATGTACTCGGATGATCGGCAAAAAAGTGCGGTAAGTTTTGGTGTTGTTTGATAAACTCGCGTCCTTCAGACAATAATTGGCGCAATTCACGTACAACGGCTGAATGACCAAATTCAGTTAAAAGCATTTCACCTTCTGGTGTTTTTAAAAATTTATCTACCGAAGGAAGTTGTTGAAAAAGTGCGGTCATTTTTAATTCCTATTTCAAAATGGCGTTGAATTACGAACTAATTACGCTAAAGTAACCGCAATTTCAATAATGGAAGGTCGTCATCTCCGGTGAGGTGGCAGGACTTCAAATCCTGTTGGGGACGCCAGCGTTCCCGGGTGGGTTCAACTCCCATGACCTTCCGCCACACTTTTTCTTCCTAACCAATATTCATCTTTTCTGAATATTCATATTTTTTTATTTTAAATTTTCATTACAATTTTGCAATATTTCAGGTAAAGAAAAAGGCGTATCTTTCGATACGCCTTCTTAATCTAACTGTTACAGTTAATACATCAATTATTTGATGATTTTCGCAACAACGCCAGCACCTACTGTACGGCCACCTTCACGGATTGCGAAACGTAAACCTTGGTCCATCGCGATTGGGTGGATTAAGCTTACTGTCATTTTGATGTTATCACCAGGCATTACCATTTCCACGCCTTCTGGTAATTCAATTGTACCAGTTACGTCAGTTGTACGGAAATAGAATTGTGGACGGTAACCTTTGAAGAATGGAGTGTGACGACCACCTTCATCTTTTGATAATACGTAAACTTCTGATTCGAAGTCTGTGTGTGGAGTGATTGAACCTGGTTTCGCTAATACTTGACCACGTTCGATTTCTTCACGTTTGGTACCACGTAATAATGCACCAATGTTCTCACCTGCACGACCTTCGTCAAGTAATTTACGGAACATTTCAACACCAGTTACAGTTGTTTTCGCTGTTGGTTTGATACCTACGATTTCAACTTCATCACCAGTGCGGATGATACCACGCTCAACACGACCTGTTACTACTGTACCACGACCTGAAATTGAGAACACGTCTTCGATTGGAAGAAGGAACGGCTGGTCAATTGCACGCTCTGGTTCAGGAATGTAAGTATCTAAGTGGTTTGCTAACTCAAGGATTTTTTCTTCCCATTCTGCAACGCCGTTTAATGCTTGTAATGCAGAACCACGTACGATTGGTGTATCATCACCTGGGAAATCATATTGAGAAAGAAGTTCACGAACTTCCATTTCTACTAATTCTAATAACTCTTCGTCATCTACCATGTCGCATTTGTTTAAGAATACGATGATGTAAGGTACACCTACTTGGCGACCTAATAAGATGTGCTCACGAGTTTGTGGCATAGGACCATCTGTCGCTGCTACTACTAAGATTGCACCATCCATTTGTGCCGCACCGGTAATCATGTTTTTAACATAGTCCGCGTGTCCTGGGCAGTCAACGTGTGCATAGTGACGAGTTGGAGTATCGTATTCAACGTGTGAGGTATTGATGGTGATACCACGCGCTTTTTCTTCTGGCGCATTATCGATTTGGTCGAATGCACGAGCTGCACCACCGTAGTGTTTTGCTAATACGGTTGTGATTGCTGCTGTTAAAGTTGTTTTACCGTGGTCAACGTGGCCGATTGTACCCACGTTTACGTGCGGTTTTGTACGTTCAAATTTTTCTTTAGACATTTGTTTAGTTTCCTAGAAAATGCTCTATAAGCCATTCGACTTATAGAGCGGATTGTTACAAAAAATTATTTTTTACGCGCTTCAATTACTGCAGCAGCAACACTTGTTGGCGCTTCAGCATATTTTAACGGTTCCATTGAGTATGATGCACGACCTTGAGTTTGTGAACGTAAGTCTGTTGCATAACCGAACATTTCAGAAAGTGGAACTTCTGCATCGATTTTAACAACGAATTCGTTCGCTTCTTGACCGTTAACCATAGCACGACGACGGCTTAAGTCACCGATTACATCACCCACATACTCAGGTGGAGTTTCTACTTCAACTTTCATGATTGGCTCAAGTAGAACTGGGTTTGCTTTAGCGAACGCTGCTTTAAATGCTAAAGAAGCCGCTAATTTAAACGCTAATTCTGATGAGTCAACATCATGGTATGAACCGAAGTGTAAACGTACACCAAGATCTACTACTGGGTAACCCGCTAATGGACCAGATTTAAGCTGTTCTTGGATACCTTTATCAACTGCAGGAATGTATTCACCAGGGATTACACCACCTTTGATTTCGTTTACAAATTCGTAACCAGGACCTTCTGGATCTAATGGGTATAAGTCAATAACAACATGACCATATTGACCGCGACCACCAGATTGTTTTGCGTGTTTACCTTCCACATCGTTAACACGAGTACGGATAGTTTCACGGTAAGATACTTGTGGTTTACCGATATTAGCTTCCACTTTGAACTCACGTTTCATACGGTCAACGATGATGTCTAAGTGTAACTCACCCATACCAGAAATAATGGTTTCACCAGATTCTTCATCAGTGTGAACACGGAATGAAGGGTCTTCTTGAGCTAGACGACCTAACGCAAGACCCATTTTTTCTTGGTCAGCTTTAGTTTTAGGTTCTACTGCTACAGAGATTACTGGCTCTGGGAATTCCATACGTTCAAGGATGATTGGTGCTTCGATTGCACATAATGTATCACCCGTAGTTACATCTTTTAAACCGATTGCTGCAGCGATATCGCCCGCACGAACTTCTTTGATTTCTTCACGTTTATTAGCGTGCATCTGTACGATACGACCAAAACGTTCACGTTTTTGACGTACAGAGTTTAATACTGTATCACCAGAGTTAATTACACCTGAGTACACACGGAAGAAGGTTAAGTTACCTACGAATGGGTCAGTTGCAATTTTGAATGCTAATGAAGAGAACGGCTCATCATCGCTTGCGTGACGTTCACCTTCAGTTTCATCTGGGTTGATACCTTTGATTGCTGGAATATCAGTTGGTGCTGGTAAGTATTCAACAACTGCATCAAGCATCGCTTGAACACCTTTGTTTTTGAATGCAGAACCACAAGTTACCAAGATGATTTCGTTTGCTAATACGCGTTGACGAAGACCTGCTTTGATTTCTTCTTCGCTTAAGTCTTCACCACCAAGATATTTTTCCATTAATTCTTCAGTTGCTTCAGCTGCTGCATCAACAAGGTTTTGACGCCATTCTTCACACGCTGCTTGCATATCTGCCGGAATATCTTCATAAGTGAAGGTCATACCTTGGTCAGCTTCGTTCCAGTTGATCGCTTTCATTTTGATCAAATCAACAACACCAGTGAAACTTTCTTCTGCACCGATTGGAAGTTGAAGAGGAACAGCATTCGCACCTAAACGAGTTTTAAGTTGTTCAACAACACGTAAGAAGTTAGCACCAGTACGGTCCATTTGTTTACGAACGCAATACGTGGAACTTGATATTTGTTAGCTTGACGCCATACAGTTTCAGACTGAGGTTGAACACCACCAACTGCACAGTAAACCATTACCGCACCATCAAGAACACGCATAGAACGTTCTACTTCAACAGTAAAGTCTACGTGTCCCGGGGTATCGATAACGTTGATACGGTGTTGTGGGAACTGTTGTGACATACCAGACCAGAATGCGGTAGTTGCCGCAGAGGTAATGGTAATACCACGCTCTTGTTCTTGTTCCATCCAGTCCATTGTTGCTGCACCATCGTGTACTTCACCAATTTTGTGACTTACACCAGTGTAGAATAAGATACGTTCAGTGGTAGTAGTTTTACCAGCATCAATGTGCGCACTAATACCGATATTACGATATCTTTCAATAGGGGTTGTACGAGCCATTATTATAACCTTGTTAAGTTTAATATCTGTTTATATAAGGGTAAGGCTTCATCGAGGATGAAGCCCTTAAATTTTAAAAGCGTATTACCAACGGAAGTGAGCAAATGCTTTGTTAGCTTCAGCCATACGGTGAACGTCTTCACGTTTTTTCACAGCTGCGCCTTTGTTATCTGATGCATCAGATAATTCATTTGCAAGACGTAAAGCCATTGATTTATCACCGCGTTTACGTGCAGCTTCAACGATCCAACGCATACCTAATGCGTTACGACGAACTGGACGTACTTCAACTGGCACTTGGTAAGTAGAACCACCAACACGACGAGATTTAACCTCAACAGTTGGGCGAACGTTTTCAAGTGCAATTTCAAATGCTTCTAAAGGTTCTTTACCTGTGCGTTCTGCAAGTTTGTCTAACGCACCGTAAACGATGGTTTCAGCAACGGATTTTTTACCGTCTACCATTAATACATTAATAAATTTTGCAAGTAACTCTGAACCGAACTTCGGATCTGGAAGAATCTTGCGTGGTTCAACACTACGACGACGTGGCATTGCGAATTTCTCCGTATATTTAATCTTCAGGATATCCAAAACTCTATAAAAATTAACCGCACTTTAAAGTGAGCTAATGTGATACTGGAGTTTCTGATTTAAATTTTTACTAATTTAGACGTTTGGCCTTACTTAACGGAGTTCCATTAAGCTTTAGGACGTTTAACGCCGTATTTAGAACGACCTTGTTTACGATCTTTAACGCCTGCACAGTCTAATGCGCCGCGTACAGTGTGGTAACGAACACCTGGTAAGTCTTTAACACGACCACCACGGATAAGCACAACACTGTGCTCTTGAAGGTTGTGACCTTCGCCGCCGATGTAAGAAGTTACTTCAAAGCCATTAGTTAAACGAATACGACATACTTTACGTAATGCTGAGTTCGGTTTTTTTAGGTGTAGTTGTGTATACACGAGTGCACACACCACGTTTCTGCGGGCAAGCCTCTAATGCAGGAACGTTACTTTTTACAACCTTTTTCACACGCGGTTTGCGTACTAGCTGGTTGATAGTTGCCATTAAAAAAGCTCCAGTTTAAATGTTATTCATAATAGAATGTTTGTTACAAAATCCATCTCTCCATCCAATAGACAGAAGAAATAGACGCTGAATTTTAATGGTTTCGCCTAACATTGTCAATATTTAAACAGAAATAGGATCGCAAAGGATCGCTTAGCAAAAAAATTCAGATAAAACAGAACGCACTTTGCCAAATCAATTGCCTGTCTATGATGAGGGTTTTATAATTTCAAACAGAATTATTTTGTTGGCAATCATTATGTTACGTTCATTTATTTTTCACTTACGTTATTTCTATCACAAAAAGCTTCGACAAACGCATCGTATCTCTCATAAAACACTCGAGTTTGTATGTTTACTGATTGGAGCGACGTTTGTTGCCCTCTTTTCCTTTGGATTTGCCAAGCTAGCCGATATTGGACTTGAATTTAATGCCTATTGGTCTGCTAAATACCCTCTCACCGTTTGGATCGTTTTACCGCTTGGTCTTGCTTTTCTCACCTGGTTTACCGCTAAATACACGCCTTATGTTGGCGGCAGCGGTATTCCACAAGTGATTGCCTCCATTAATCTTCCTTACAATGGCTATAAAACGAAACTGGTTAAATTTCGCCAAACCATTTGGAAAATTCCACTTACTTTCTTTGCAATGGTTATCGGTGCGTCTGTTGGCCGTGAAGGCCCTTCTGTTCAAGTGGGTGCTGCAGTCATGCTCGCTTGGGGAAATTTCTGTCGTAAATATAACTTTGCTTTCCGTGGCTTAAGTACGAATGAACTTATCGCAACGGGTGCTGCAGGCGGTCTTGCCGCCGCATTTAATGCGCCTTTAGCTGGGGTAATTTTTGCCATCGAAGAACTTGGTCGAGGCGTGATGTTACGCTGGGAGCGACGCGTATTGCTCGGTGTATTAGCGGCTGGTTTTATTTTAGTAGCGATTCAAGGCAATAGCCCTTACTTTCCTGCCTATAAAGGTGCAACAGCTATTCCCTATTTATATCTTTGGCTTGCTATTTGTGGCGTAATTTGTGGCGTACTGGGTGGTATATTTGGGCGACTCCTTGCAAAAGGATTAGCGGGACTCTCTCCACTCAAATGGCGTGATTGGATTCGCAAACACCCTATTTACATTGCTTTATTGCTCGGTTTAATACTTGCCGCGATAGGGACCTACAGCGAAGGGCAAACCTATGGAACAGGTTATGATGTTGTCGCAAGAGCATTAGAAGGACAACTCGTTTCGCCTGAAGTGGGGATACTAAAACTCTTCGCAACGGTTACGACTTATTGGAATGGCATTGCGGGTGGGATTTTTACCCCATCTCTCACCACCGGTGCTGGTATCGGCACTATGTTATGGGAAATCAGCAACGGCATGGTCGATCAACGTTTCTTGGTCATTTTATGTATGGCCGCCTTCTTAGCTGGCGGCACACAATCTCCTGTGACCGCCAGCGTAGTGGTGATGGAAATGACAGGGGCTCAACCTGTGCTGATTTGGCTCTTGATTTCCAGTATCATTGCCTCCATAATTTCGCGCCAATTTAGTCCGAAACCTTTTTACCACTTTGCGGCTGGACGTTTCCGTCAACGAATGCAGGAACAACAAGCAGAAGATCTTCGCCGTAACGAGATTCAAGAGAAATAAAAAATGTCAGAAAACCAACCGCACTTTTATCGTGGCCGCTTTTCCGTTGCGCCAATGCTAGATTGGACGACTCGCCATTGTCGCTATTTTCATCGTCAATTTAGTAAAAATGCGTTGCTTTATACTGAAATGGTCACAGCTCCCGCCATTATTCATGCGAAATACGATCATTTAGATTTTGATTTGCAAGAAAACCCGGTTGCCTTACAACTTGGCGGAAGCGACCCCGCACAGCTAAAACATTGTGCCAAATTAGCCGAAGAACGAGGCTATCATGAAATCAATCTGAATGTCGGCTGCCCTTCCGATCGCGTGCAAAACGGCATGTTTGGGGCATGTTTAATGGCAAAAGCCGATTTAGTAGCAGAATGTATTGCTGAAATGCAACGTGTCGTGAATATTCCTGTCACTGTGAAAACCCGCATTGGCATTGATGATTTGGATAGCTATCAATTTCTCTGCGACTTTATCAAAAAAGTTCATCATGCAGGTTGCCAAGAATTTATTGTTCACGCACGAAAAGCCTGGCTTTCAGGATTAAGCCCAAAAGAGAATCGCGAGATTCCCCCTTTGGATTATGATCGCGTTTATCAATTAAAGAAAGACTTCCCGCAGTTGACCATTGCAATTAATGGCGGCATTAAAACCATCGAAGAAATGAAACATCATTTGCAATTTGTGGATGGCGTGATGGTTGGGCGTGAGGCTTATCAAAATCCATCGTTGCTAGGCTATGTTGATCAAATGCTTTTTGATGCTAATGCGGATATCGTCACACCAAAACAAGCGGTGGAAGCCATGTTCCCTTATATTGAAAAACAACTGAGCCAAGGCGTTTATTTAAATCATATCGTTCGACATATGCTCGGTGCATTTCAAAACTGCAAAGGGGCAAGACAATGGCGACGCTATCTAAGTGAAAATGCCTTTAAACAAGGCGCGGGCATTGAAGTGGTTGAAACGGCATTAAGCTTTGTGGAAACCAATTAAATCTATAAAATGTAAAGTGCGGTCAGAATTTAACAGATTTTCTGACCGCACTTTTTTTCTGAGTATTTAATTAGCAATGATGTTTTTGACGATACGCCACTAAATCTTCAATTGTTAACACTACATAACCAAATTTTTTCGCAAATTCGATAATTTCTGGTGCGCGAGCCATAGTGCCATCATCATTCGTAATTTCACAAATCACCCCTGCCGGTTTAAAACCACTTAAACGCGCTAAATCAACTGAGGCTTCAGTATGACCGCGACGCGTTAAAACACCACCTTCTGCGGCACGTAATGGGAAAACATGTCCTGGACGGTGAAGATCTGTCGGTTTCGCCTGATCTGCAATCGCCGCTTTGATTGTGGTGACACGATCTTGTGCCGATACACCTGTTGACACACCTTCTGCCGCTTCAATCGTCACGGTAAACGCGGTTTTATTCACGCTATTGTTATGCTCAACCATAGGTGGCAAATCAAGCTGTTTACATTGTTCATCGGTGATACATAAACACACGATACCGCTACCATAACGAATAAGTTTTGCCATTTGTTCTGGGGTAATGGTTTCTGCAGGGAAAATTAAATCGCCTTCATTTTCGCGATCTTCATCATCCAGTACCAATACGCCATTGCCTTGTTTGCATGCATTCAATGCGTTAATCACCCGTTCTTCTCCGGTCGCACCAAATGCAGATAAAATTGACTGATTCATCGTAATTTCCTTTGTTGTTACGTTAAAATTAACCAGAATCAGGGCTGAGAAATGCAAATAAATAGGACGGAATTGGGAACCCAATCCGTTTTATTCTCTTTCATCCAGACTATACTGTCGGCTTTGGAATTTCACCAAATCTGCTAACCTTAAAAGGACAAAGCGAAACAATTTTGTAAAAACTTAATCAAAATTGACCGCGCTTTTAAGTGCTCGTGGGCTGTCACCACCGGTAGGGAATTTCACCCTGCCCTGAGAATGCAGGCTGTAGTATAACGCAAAATGTCGCGGTAAAAAATCATTCAATGAAAAATGTTTTTATTTGCACAAAGATTGCATAAAATAGGGCTATACTGTCACTATGCGGTGGCGATTTAGCGAAGGATACATTATGTCGAACAAACACGATAAAAAGTGGGTGTGATTTTTGGGAAATTCTACCCAGTTCATACCGGCCATATTAATATGATTTATGAAGCATTCAGTAAAGTGGATGAGCTTCACGTGATTGTCTGTAGCGATACCGAACGCGATTTAAAGCTGTTTTATGATAGTAAAATGAAGCGTATGCCGACGGTACAAGATCGTCTTCGTTGGATGCAACAAATCTTTAAATATCAAAACGATCACATTTTTATTCATCATTTAGTTGAGGATGGCATTCCAAGTTATCCGAATGGTTGGCAAGCTTGGAGTGAAGCGGTAAAAAATCTATTTGAAGAAAAACAATTTACCCCGACGATGGTATTTAGTAGTGAGCCACAAGATAAAGCGCCATATGAAAAATACTTAGGTCTCGAAGTTTCTTTAGTGGATCCTGACCGCTCTTTCTTTAACGTATCTGCAACGAAAATTCGTACTACACCTTTCCAATATTGGAAGTTCATTCCGAAAGAAGTTCGTCCGTTCTTTGCCAAAACCATTGCCATTTTAGGTGGCGAAAGTAGCGGTAAAAGCGTGTTAGTCAGTAAGCTTGCTGCTGTATTCAATACCACTTCTGCATGGGAATATGGTCGTGAATATGTCTTTGAAAAATTAGGTGGCGATGAGCAAGCCATGCAATATTCTGACTATCCACAAATGGCATTAGGTCATCAACGCTATATTGATTATGCCGTACGTCACGCCCATAAAGTAGCGATTATTGATACCGATTTCATTACCACGCAGGCTTTTTGTATTCAATACGAAGGCAAAGCGCATCCTTTCCTCGATTCCATGATCAAAGAATACCCATTTGATGTAACAATCTTATTGAAAAATAACACAAAATGGGTGGATGATGGCTTACGTAGTCTAGGCAGTCAAAAACAACGTCAACAATTCCAACAGTTATTGAAGAAATTGTTGGATAAATACAAAGTGCCTTACATTGAAATTGAATCACCAAGTTATTTAGATCGTTATAACCAAGTGAAATCTGTTGTGGAAAAAGTGTTAAATGATGAAGAACTTGAAGGTTTACCACATACTAAACGCAAATTGACCACTGAGAAATAACATGATTTTATTCGCAGGCGATCCGCACGGAAGTTATGAACATCTTTATCCTTTCGTGCAAGAAAATGACAACGTTGCCCTGATTATTTTGGGCGACTTGCAACTTTCTTCGCCTGATGAATTAGATAAACTCGCACAACATTGTGATATTTGGTTTATTCACGGTAATCATGACAGCAAAACTGTCGCCGCATTTGAGGCGATTTGGGGTACACATTGGAAATCGCGTAATTTGCATAATCGTGTTGTTGAAATCCAAGGTCAACGCATTGCCGGCTTAGGTGGCGTATTCCGAGGACAAATCTGGATGCCCCCCAATAAGCCGATGTATTTTGACCCTATCCACTATTGCCAATATAGCCCGCAAGAAAAAATTTGGCGTGGCGGTGTGCCATTACGTCATCGCACGTCTATTTTCCCTTCTGATATCGAAGCCATTGAAAATGAACAAGCCGATATTTTAATTTGCCATGAAGCGCCTAAACCCCATCCAATGGGATTTCGTGTGATTAATCAACTCGCAGAAAAATTAGGGGTAAGACACGTTTTCCATGGCCATCATCATGACAATGTCGAGTACAAGACAAATTTCCCTTATAAAATCACGAATGTCGGTTTTAGAAGTGTTACTGATGCACACGGAAATTATTTATTAAAAACTATTGATGATCGAGAAAAATAACTGAGTTAGTTGTTAATTGTTTTTAATAAAAAGAAAAGTTTGAAGAGAGAAGATGGCGCACCCGAAAGGATTCGAACCTTTGACCGCTCGGTTCGTAGCCGAGTACTCTATCCAGCTGAGCTACGGGTGCGTAGTGATGTTTTATTATTCCTGACCATTTTAACTGATAGAGTCGATTTAAAATGGCGCACCCGAGAGGATTCGAACCTCTGACCGCTCGGTTCGTAGCCGAGTACTCTATCCAGCTGAGCTACGGGTGCAGAATAAATAAAACTAACAACAAATGGCGGTGAGAGAGGGATTCGAACCCTCGATGGAGTTTTTGACCCCATACTCCCTTAGCAGGGGAGCGCCTTCAGCCTACTCGGCCATCTCACCACATTCGGTGTGTGGGCGGTATAATACGTTTTTTTGAAAATATGTCAAATCATTTTTTGAAAAAGCGATGTTGGTTGCTTGATTTATCTACATTTTGCATAAATAAAGTGCGGTTGAAAAAACAAATAAATTTCTCACCGTACTTTAATTTTTATCATCTCTAGCCTTTTAAAATTGCCCGCAGACGATCAAGCTGACTAGAAGTTTGTTGTTGCTTCTGCTCTGCCGTTAATTTTGGCTTATCTTTTTCCCATTGCACATCATCTTGTGGCAACTCAGCCAAGAAACGACTCGGCTCTGGGCGAATTAACTCGCCAAACTGACGCCGTTCACGACAAAGAGAAAAAGTCAGCGTTTGTTGTGCCCTCGTGATGCCCACATAAGCTAGACGGCGTTCTTCTTCCACATTGTCTTCATCAATACTGGTTTGATGAGGCAAAATCCCCTCTTCCATACCGATTAAATACACATGGGGAAACTCTAAACCTTTGGAGGCATGCAGCGTCATCAATTGCACTTGATCACTCTCGTCATCGTCTTCGCCTCGCTCCATCATATCGCGCAAGGTTAAACGGGTAACCACTTGATTTAAAGTCATCGGCTCATTCACGTCATCGCCTTTGAGCATATCCCCTACCCAGCTAAATAAGGTTGCTACGTTTTTACTTTGCATTTCGGCGGCTTTCGGGCTGGTGGCATACTCATACAAATATTCTTCGTAATGCAATGAAGAAAGTAACGAACGCACAGCTGTTTCAGGATCAGAACGTAAACTTTGATCATTCAACTCCACAATCCAACGACCAAATTTTTGCAACGCATCATAGGCTTTTTGGCGTGACTCGTTGCATGAGTTCAAACTCAAAAAAATCGCCTCAAATAAGCTGATATGTTTTTTTCCTGTGCCAATTCGCCTAATTTTTGTAGAGTTGCTGTACCAATTTCCCGTTTTGGTGTATTCACGATACGCAAAAAGGCTGCATCATCATCTTGATTCACCAACAAACGCAAGTAGGCCATCATGTCCTTAATTTCAGCACGGGAGAAAAAAGATGTTCCGCCAGAAATTTTGTATGGAATACGGTTTTGCATCAGCACTTTTTCTAATAGACGGGATTGATGGTTACCGCGATATAAAATGGCATAATCCTTGAATTTGGTTTTACGGCTAAAACGATGAGCGATTAATTCCGCCACAATCCGTTCGGCTTCATGCTCTTCATTTTTCGCTTCAATGACTTGCAGTTTTTCACCTTCGCCCAAGTTGGAAAAGAGCTTTTTGTCGAACACGTGTTCGTTGTTATCAATTAAAATGTTGGCACAATGCAAAATACGATGAGTGGAGCGGTAATTTTGTTCTAATTTAATGACTTGCAAACGCGGAAAATCATCACGCAAGCGCACCATATTTTGGGGACGAGCACCTCGCCAAGAATAAATGGATTGATCGTCATCCCCCACCACCGTAAAGCAAGCTCGCTCGCCTACCAGTAATTTAATCAGTTCATATTGGCTAGTATTGGTATCTTGATATTCATCCACCAACAAATAGCGGATTTTCTCCTGCCATTTTGACCGCACTTCTGCGTTCTGTTTGAAAAGTAAGGTCGGCAACATAATCAAGTCATCAAAATCTAACGCATTGTAAGCACGAATTTGCGCCGCATAACGCTCATAACATTTTGCAAAGGTTTGATATTTTGCATCTTTCGCTAAGGCATAAGCCTGTTTTGGCGAAACTAAATCATTCTTCCAATTGGAAATAACCGAGATTAATTCACGCAGTAAGTCTTTATCTTCCTGCAGCACATCTGCCGTCAGTTCTTTTAGTAAGGCAAGTTGATCGTGCTCATCAAACAAGGTCATATTGGATTTAAAGCCTAAAGCTTTATATTCCCGTTTGATAATGTCGAAACCTAAGGTATGGAAAGTAGAAACAATCAATCCTTTGGATTTTTCTTTACCAATGGAATGGGCTACACGCTCTTTCATTTCACGAGCCGCTTTGTTGGTAAAGGTCACAGCGGCGATCTGTTTAGGCAAATAACCACAGTGTTCAATCAAATGAGCAATCTTATTGATGATCACGCGAGTTTTGCCCGAACCAGCGCCTGCCAGCACCAAGCAAGGTCCACTGACATATTCGACAGCCTGTTGTTGTTGAGGATTGAGTTTCATATCTTAATGCAAATTAATTTGACCACGCATAAGGCAATAATGCGGTATCTAATAAAAATGACAGTGGCAAATCTAAAATAGGTAAGCCCCATTTTTGTGCCATCTCTAAATCATAAGCCGCACCTGCGTAAGGTGTGTATTTCTCCGATGGGTCAATTAATTTCACCACCGTACCACAACCAGTTAACGCTAAAAGTGCGGTTAAAATCAGAAGTGTTTTTTTCATTCACGACGTGCTTTTAAGGCTAAATAGACGGCTTCCGGCACCAGTTCTTTTACATCGCCATGATGCAAATAAATTTCTCGTACAATCGTGGAAGACACAAACGCCCATCTTTCTGTTGGAGGGAAAAACAAACTATCCACACCATCGGTTAATAAACGGTTTAATGCAGCCAGTTGTAATTCATATTCAAAGTCCGTCGTTGTGCGCACGCCACGAATAATGGCAGTAATTTTTTTGGCTTTAATTTCATTCGCCAGTAAATCAGAGAATCCAAATACTTCCACATTAGACAAATGAGCGACCGATTGACGCACGAGCTCAACGCGTTCTTCCAATGAGAACAATGGCTTTTTGCTCGGACTATTTGCAACCGCGACAAAAACTTTCGGGAAAATGACCGCACTTCGCGCAATGATATCTAAATGCCCGTTGGTAATTGGGTCAAACGTGCCAGGGTAAATTACGCTTGTCATTTATTGTTCTCCGAAATATTGGTTAAATAAGGATGAAGTAAATCTAAAAGACGCTGTAATGCGCCACGATTTTCAATTAATACCTCGTAGCCTGCATTGCCTAAACGTTGACGCGCCCCTTTCGAATTCAATAACTTATCAATAATCTCTGCCAATGCTTTTTCTGTTGAGTTGATTGCAATACACCTTGTACTTCTAGCAACGAAGTAAAGACTTCAGGGAAATTGAAAGTATGCTTTCCGCTCACAACGGGTAATTTAAAGGCTAGAGGCTCGAGCGGATTATGTCCCCCGTGTTTGACCAGACTTCCGCCGACAAACGCAATATCAGAAATACCATACATCAACATCAATTCACCCATGGTATCGCCCAGAATCACTTGGGTATTCTCTGAAGGAATCTCACCTGTTGAACGACGAATAAAGTTAAAATTAGCTTTTTCAATTAAATCCGCCACCGGATTAAAACGCTCAGGATGGCGAGGCACCAGCAATAACAATAAGTTTGGATGTTTTTTTAGTAACAAATGATGCGCTTGTAAAATGAGCTCTTCTTCCCCTTCATGGGTGCTCGCGGCAATCCAAATTTGACGATCTTTCGCCCAGCTCTCATGAAGTGTCGCAATGTCTTTGAGTAATTCGTCACTGACCACAAGATCATATTTAATATTGCCAGTTAATTGCAGGCGATCTTTCTCATAACCTAACGCTAAATAACGCTTTCCACTAATACTATCTTGCGGTGCAATCAAGCTGATTTGAGAAAACATTCGTTGTAGATGTTGTTTGACTTTGCCATAACGTCTCGCTGAACGCGCAGAAAGACGAGCATTCGCCACAATGAAAGGAATATTTCGACGAGCCAAACAATCAATCAAATTTGGCCAAAGCTCCGTTTCAATCACGATGAATACTTTAGGCTGAATAAAATCAATAAAACGATTGATGACACAAGGTAAATCGTAAGGCAAATAACAATGCGTCACGCTATCCCCGAACGCGGCTTTTACGCGTTCAGAGCCTGTTGGTGTAACCGTTGTGAACGTGATTGGTAAATGTGGATATTCCTTCTGGATACGTTTTACTAGCGGTGTAGCGGCAATCACTTCCCCTACCGATGCAGCATGAATGACGAGCCCATCTTGCATGGGCCTAGCAAGATTCGCATAAATACCATATCGTTCGCCTAAACGCTTACGATAATTCGGCGCCTTGAGACTTCGTAGCAACATGAAGAACAGGACAAAAGGCTGAATCAAGTACATCAGGCAGGGATAAAAAAAACGCCACATAAAATAAATTCGGTTATACTTACAAAAATTTCAGCTAGTATAGCAAAAAAAGGATCAAAATATGCCAACAATTAGCGTTGCCATGATTGTCAAAAATGAAGCGGCAGATCTCGCTCAATGTCTCGATACGGTAAAAGATTGGGTAGATGAAATCATTATCGTCGATTCAGGCAGTACTGATAATACTCAAGAAATCGCTGAACAATATGGTGCAAAATTTTATTCGCACCCTGATTGGCCAGGCTTTGGCAAACAACGCCAACGAGCACAACAATATGTCACTAGCGATTATGTTTTATGGTTAGATGCCGATGAACGCGTCACGCCAAAACTTCGAGAATCCATTCAACAAGCAGTTCAACAAGATACGCCAAATACCGTTTATGATATTCCTCGTGTGAGTGGAGTGTTTGGGCGTGAGATTCGTCATTCTGGTTGGTACCCCGATTATGTGGTGCGTTTATATCGCACAAATTATGCGGGATATAATGATTCTCTGGTACATGAAAAAGTGGTTTATCCTGAAAATACGAAAGTACAGAAATTAACTGGCGATCTGGAGCATTTCACTTATAAAAGCATTCATCACTATTTGGTGAAATCCGCGGGCTATGCCAAAGCTTGGGCAGATCAACGCCAAGCCAAAGGTAAAAAAGCAACATTGTGGCAAGGTGTCAGTCATGCCATCGGATGCTTTGTCAAAATGTACATTTTAAAAGCCGGTTTCTTAGATGGAAAACAAGGTTTCCTGCTGGCGGTACTTTCGGCCCACTCCACCTTTGTGAAGTATGCTGATTTGTGGGAACGCGATCAACATTAATCAAAAACAAAAAGAGCGGTCAATTTTAACCGCTCTTTTTTATTTCTTTAACGCAAGAAGAATTAGTTTTTCGCTGCTGCCGCTGCTTTCACGATTACTGCAAACGCAGGCGCTTTAAGTGAAGCACCGCCCACTAATGCACCATCGATATCTGGTTGAGTGAATAATTCTGCTGCATTAGCGTCATTTACTGAACCACCGTATTGAATGATCACTTGATCTGCTACAGCTTGTGATTTTGCTGCGATGTGACCACGGATAAATGCGTGAACAGCTTGAGCTTGTGCTGGAGTTGCTGATTTACCCGTACCGATTGCCCAAATTGGTTCGTAAGCAATCACTGCACCATTAAATGCTTCTACACCTAATGCATTGATGACTGCATCAATTTGACGCGCACATACTTCTTCCGTTTTGCCCGCTTCGTTTTCTGCTTCAGTTTCACCAATACATAATACTGGTACTAAACCTGCTTCTTTTAATGCACCAAATTTTTTCGCCACAAATTCATCGCTTTCTTTGTGGTAAGTACGACGCTCAGAGTGACCGATAATGATGTATTTTGCACCAAAATCTTTTAACATTTCGCTAGAAATGTCACCGGTAAATGCACCTTTCACATTGATATCTACGTTTTGTGCACCTAGCTGAATCACACTTTTGCCGCCACAGCTGCAACCACAACCAGAAAGTGCCGCTTCAGCCGTACCTAAATACATAACAGGTGGGGCAATTGCCACATCACAACCTGTTACATCATGTAATTCTGCTTTTAATCCTTCGATTAATTCTTTGGTGAACGCTTTGGAACCGTTTAATTTCCAGTTACCCATTACTAAAGGACGACGTGCCATTTTTGTTTCTCCATATTGAATAAATAAAAAGTGTGTTTACTATACCAAACTTTAGGCAGATTTCTTTGTGCAAAATCACATTTTGAAATTTTTTTTGGGGAAATGATGATTATTTTGTGCTAAAAAGCTACAATCTACTGTACGGAACCGATAAAAAAATAACCAATTTTATAAATAAACGGAAAAATAGGTCTGGTAACAATGAAAAATTTTCAAAAGCCGAACAATGGAATATAGAAGTGCTTGCTCCACTCTTTGAAGCCTATCGACTTGCCAACGGAATGAGTGAAAATCCTGACCGCACTTTAACCTTTCTTACGAATCGTATACGTTTTAATGAAAGCATGTTTTTTGTTGCTGTAAACGAAAACGCACAGGCGGTTGGTTTTGTTCAACTTTACCCTCGCTTATCTTCTTTACAACTACAACGCTATTGGCAATTAACTGATATTTTTGTCAAAGAAGATAAACATCAAACCGATATTTATGCAGCCCTTATTTCTAAAGCTAAAGAGTTTGTCCGTTATACACAATCTAACCGTTTAGTAGCGGAATTAAGCCAAACTCAACAGAATATCTTAGAACGCGAAGGATTTAAGCTAAACACGAAAAAAAGTTTGTTTGAATTAACTCTCTAATGCATACGCTCCTCAATCAATATTGGGATTACTTGAGAATTGAACGCCAATTAAGCCCACATACTCTCACCAATTATCAACATCAACTGAATGCGATTTTAGCGATTCTCGCTGAAAAAGGTATTCAGCACTGGCAGCAAGTAAATCCAAGCGTGGTTCGTCTTATTTTGGCAGAAAGTCGTAAGCACGGTTTAAAAGAAAAGAGCTTAGCATTGCGTTTGTCTGCTCTTCGTCAGTTTTTCAGCTATCTTGTGCATCAAGGGCAAATGAAAGTGAATCCGGCAACAGGCATCTCTGCGCCCAAACAAGGCAAGCATTTACCGAAAAATATTGATGCTGAACAGGTCCAAAAATTGCTTTCAAATGACAGCAAAGATCCCATTGATTTGCGCGATCGTGCGATGATGGAGTTGATGTATAGCTCAGGGCTTCGATTATCTGAATTACAAGGCTTAAACCTCAATAGTATTAACACCCGTGTACGTGAAGTGAGAGTAATTGGTAAAGGAAACAAAGAACGTATTGTGCCTTTTGGACGTTATGCTTCTCATGCAATTCAACAATGGTTGAAAGTACGCCCTTTATTTAATCCTAAAGATGACGCCCTTTTTGTGAGCCAACTGGGAAGTCGCCTTACTCATCGCTCTATTCAAAAACGAATGGAAAACTGGGGCATTCGCCAAGGATTAAACAGCCATCTCAATCCGCATAAACTGCGTCACTCTTTTGCCACTCACATGCTGGAAGCGAGTTCAGATTTGCGGGCTGTTCAAGAACTTTTAGGGCACAGTAATTTATCTACCACGCAAATTTATACGCATTTAAATTTCCAACATCTTGCTGAAGTGTATGATCAAGCCCATCCCCGAGCAAAACGAAAAAAATAAACAAAGTGCGGTCAAAAATTGTCGTCTTTTTTAACCGAACTTCTAAATAAAAAGGCTACCTTTTGGTAGCCTTTTTTCATTTCACTATAAGCTAAATGCCTGAATATAAGGAAGTTTACCTTTTTTCAACATTTCTTCAATACCGCTTTGGTGATCATTTTCACCTAAGCCACGTAATTCAAAGGTAACACCAATGCTGTTGTCATAAACCACTTGATCATCTCGTTGATTTTGTCGACTCGTTACATAACGTCTTGCCCCTACACCAACAGACCAACAGCACGAGTTATATTGCACACCCACATATTGCTCAACTGGCTTTTTCAACGCAATATCTTGATAGTATTTTCCAACAACTGCCCAGTTATCTGATACTTCCCATGCAGCTACTATACCGACCTGTTTAATGTCTTGTTGATAACGGTTTGCTGAAGCGCCTAAATTTTGGTTAATATACTCTTTACTTGCATAACGATAATTTAATTGAATCAGATTATTCTTCATCGGATTAAATTCTAAACTGCTATTCGCCAATGAGGCTTTATCTAGCAACGTATCATATTGGTAGCTACCACGCCAATTCCATTTATCGCTAATTTTCCAGTTAGACTCCAATGCCCAAGAAGAAGAGGATTTTGGTGTACGATTACTCGGGTTATCATCAATTCTGGAGGCGGTTAAATAATAAATCTGTCCTGCTGAGAAGTTAAAACGCTCATCGGCATTTTTATCATAAAAACGGGTTGTACCCCCAACTGTCACTTGGTTTGCAGATGAAATACGGTCTAAACCACTATAACGACGATCTCGGAACAAAGAATAATAATCTTGTTGAACTAATGCGGAATCATAACCAAAACCAAGGTAATTATTAACACGTTTTGAACCGATATTACTTTGGTCTTTGTACGGTCGATACAAATATTGAACATGAGGTTCAAGCGTTTGTGTATAACCATCAAATAAGGTTTTGTTGCTCGCTAAAACCGTTTGCAAATCTACTTTTAATTGCGGCAATACCCGATTTACTGATTTTTGTACGTCTTCCGCCGAAGAAGAAGAGCCTTTTTTCTGGTTATAATGGGTCGCGTAAAGTTTAGTCTCAATATTCAAGCTACCATATTTATTTGACATCGCTGTCGCTAAACTTGGCTCAACATGAAAACGCCATGCTGTCGGCATCAAAGCGCTATCATTATCAAAGCGTACTGCTTGCGAAAATAATTTAAAATCGACCCAATCATTCGCCAAATCATTTTTGTAATAATTGAAGTCAATTTGTGGCATCGCACGATAAGGTCCGATATCGACTTCATCAAAAATCTGGAACTGACGTGCGGAAATCGCGAAGTTGTAATTAGGTTTATAGTAAGCAATACGTGCGTATTGATTTGCATAACCATCAGTACTGTCACCATAATCTGAATCAAAATCGGTGAAATAACGTTTATCACTTACCTTAGTGTAATCAACATTTAAACGCCAGTTTTCAAGAAAAGAGGAATTATGGTTCCAATAGAACAAATGACGCTTACGGCTATCGCTGGTGTATTCATCATAACGATCACGCCCTAAATATTCGCCCGCAAGCTTACCTTCACCAACCGGTGTTAAATAACGGAACTCACCATTTAGTTGCCAGCCACGATGTGACATATATTTTGGTGCAATCGTCGCATCATAATTTGGTGCAATATTCCAATAAATCGGTTGTTTATACCAATAACCATCACGACTAGAATGACCAACAGTTGGCATTAATAAACCTGAACGGCGGCGATCACCAATTGGTAATTGTAGATAAGGGGTATAAAATACCGGCACACCTAATACTTTAAAACGTGCATGCCAAAATTCGGCATATTCTTCTTTGATGTGCTGACGAATCTCGGAAGCATCTACCGTCCAAGCATTATCATCTGGCAAACAAGAGGTAAATGTCGCATTTTTCATTAAGCGGTAATTATCACCTAACTCAATTTCTTGTGCTTTACCACGACCTTGACGTCCTACAAGCTGGTAGTCTGCATCGGTTACGTTGCCGTTTTTGCTATCTAAATTAAAGTTTGCGTCATTCCCTAATAAATTGATTTGATTATCTTTGTAATCAAATCCGCCTCGCAAATAAGCCCAACGTTGAGTTTGGTTACCCTCACCTGTTTGTTTGACTTCAACTGAATTTCCGACTAGATGGCGGTTTCCTTGTTTCAAATCCACATTGCCTTGATAAATCGCCTGAGTTGGCTGATTAATCTCTGCTTTATCTGCTTCAATATAAACCGGCAAATTATTGACATCACCTTTCACAACTTCCCCTGTAAAGTGAGGCACACCGAGTAAGCATTGAGCATGCAGATCTGCCAAACTTTGTTGGCTATAAAGTGCGGTCAGAATTGAGATTGAAATTAAGGTATATTTTTTATTCATAATCAGTTCTTATTCAGATGAAATTAGACGGGATTATACTGGAATATCACTTACAACAACAGCCATTTATATGGTCATTGACTAACCCCATAGATTGCATAAAGGCATAACACGTCGTTTCCCCAACAAAGACAAAACCACGCTTTTTCAACGCTTTTGACATTGCTTTTGAGGTTTCAGTTCTGGCAGGTACCACAGAAATATCGGGCACATCATTAATCATCGGTTGATGATTTACAAACGACCACACAAAATCACTGAAATTTTCACCGCACTTTTCCATAGCTAAATAAGCTTTAGCATTCTTCACAATGGCTTCCAGTTTTGCTCGATGACGGATAAGCCCAGTATTTTCCATACAACGATCAATATCCTGTTCAGTCATTTGTGCAACCTTAACTGGATTAAATTGATAGAATGCGGCCCGATAGGCTTCGCGTTTTCTCAATACAGTAATCCATGAAAGCCCTGCTTGTTGCCCTTCTAAGCAGATTTTCTCAAACAGCTTTGGCTGTCAAATTGTGGTTTGCCCCATTCCTTATCGTGATAATCGATGTAAATTGGAAGTTCGCCTACCCAAGGGCATCTTGTACTTGTACTTGTACTCATACCATATCCTTTTTAAGTTGTTCATAGATTGCGATAAAATCAGGCATCACCCCGCACCACAAATGGAATGAATGGGCAGCTTGCGCTACCAACATACCAAAGCCATCGCTGACATTATTCAGACCTAAGGATTTGCAGTAGGCAATAAAAGGTGTGTCACTACCTTTGGCATATTGCATGTCATAACAGGCGTGGGCTAATGATAAGATTGAGGCGTCAACGGCGGCGGTATGCCCGCTTAATCCAGCCGAAGTTGCATTGATCACCAAATCATAGGCTTGCGCAGGAATCGCATCCATCGCAACAGCCTCAATTGTGCCGTAAAGCTTAAACTTATCTGCCAGTTGTTGCGCTTTTTCTAGGGTACGGTTAGCCAAGATAATCTGCTGTTGTGCTTCCAATAAGGGTAGTAATACCCCTTTGGTTGCCCCGCCGGCACCTAAAATCAAAATGCGTTGTTGAGGCTGAATCCAACCTAAGCGTTGTAAATCCGTCACTAAACCAATGCCATCGGTATTGTCCGCATAAAGTTTACCGTTAGATAATTTTTTTAGTGTATTACAGGCTTCTGCCAGTTTTGCCCGTTCGCTATGTTCTTCAGCGAGCGCATAGGCGCGTTCTTTAAATGGTGCAGTGATATTGCAACCTTGCGCTCCTTCAGCAAAAAAGACTTTTAATTGCTGCTCAAAATTCTCAAGGTCACCTAATTTGGCAATATATTCCATCGTTTGCTGAGTTTGCTTGGCAAATAAGCGATGAATCACCGGGGATTTACTTTGGGCAATTGGGTTACCCCAAACGGCATAGTGCTGCATATCTTATCCTTGTCTGAATAGTTGGTTTGTGAGCAAATCGCGGATTTCCGATGGATTTTGTGCTTGACCAACCACTTCATCAAGCACGGGAAAATCTGCCCCAAATTGGGAACGCACAGCATCTGCGTTGCGGCAAGGTGATTTACCGGTTAAGTTCGCGCTAGTCGAGGTGAGGGCAAAGCCTGTTTTTCGCACAAGGCTTTGACGGCAGGATGAGTACATAAACGCACCGCAATGCTATTAAATTGCCCCGTCAGAAAATGTGGGACTTCTGCCTTTGCTGGCACCACCCAGGTAATCGGATGATCGTATTGCGCCTGTAAGCGTGAAAGTTGTTCGTCAGACAAATGGGAAAAATCGATAAATTGCTGTAAAAAATGCAAGTTAGGCGCGACTAAAATAAGGCCTTTTTCAATCGGGCGTTGTTTTAAATCAAGCAATTTTCTGACCGCACTTTCACTTAGCGGATTACAGCCCAAACCGAATACCGCCTCAGTAGGATAGGCAACGACTTCGTCTTGCATTAAACAGGCGGCAATTTGTTGTATATTCATTTTTCGTTCTCAAAAATATGTCGACAGCCTTTGTTCGCACATTGCCACACTTGCTGTTCGGCATTTTCACTTTTTAATAGTGCTAGTGGAAAATGGCATTGTGGGCAAGGCATGGCATAGGGTTTTGCCGGCAAGGAAAATTTGCAATGGGGAAAGTTATCGCAACCATAAAAGATTTTCCCTTGTCGTCCACGGCGAGCAACTAAATGTCCTTTATGGCATTCCGGACAGTCAATAGATTGTTCTTCGTCTTGTTGCTCATGTACCACAAAATCACAATCGGGATAATGACTGCAACCAATAAACATCCCAAAGCACCTTGTTTGAGTTGGAGTGGATTGCCACATTGTGGGCAGGTTTCATCAAGCTCTTTCAATACCTTATGTTCCACTTTATGCAAGGGACGCAAATAATCACAAGCGGGATATGCTGTACAACTTAAAAACAGCCCCTTTTTCCCCTGTTTCATTTGCAAAGGCGCGCCGCATTGTGGGCAATATTCTTCGTGTTTTGTGTGTTGGAAAAGGCTTTGACTCATACGCTGTCCCTATGCTTGTAGCATTGTTTCCAATTCTTCCTGGGCCGCTAACCAATCCATTTCGACTTCTTCCAATGCTTTCTTCACCTCTACTTGCAGTGCCAAAAGTGCGGTCAATTTTTCTTTATTTTCTGCGCTGTAGAGTTCGGAATCAGCCAATTGGTTTTCAATCTCCGCAAGTTTAGAGGCTTGTTTATTCATTTTTTCCTCCAATTGAGAGATTTGTTTACGAAGAGGTGCGGTTTGTTGGCGAAGTTCGGCCTCACGACGTTTTTGTTCCTTGCGGTTTTGCATGGAATTTTCATTGTCGTCATTTTTCTCCGAGGATTTATTTTCTGGTGCGCTATTTTGTTCATTCAGCCACTTTTGATAATCCTCTAAATCGCCTTTGAATTCTTCCACTTTTTTTATCGTGTACCAAATAGAATTCTTCCACGGTATTACGTAGTAAGTGGCGATCGTGAGAAACCACCACCAAAGAGCCCTCGTAATCCACTAGCGCTTCAGTTAACGCCTGACGCATATCCAAATCCAAATGGTTAGTTGGTTCATCGAGCAGTAATAAGTTTGGACGTTGCCAAACAATTAGCGCAAGTACCAAACGAGCTTTTTCCCCACCGGAAAAGGCTTTCACTGCTTGATTAACTTTGTCGCCATGGAATGCAAAACTCCCAAGATAATCCCGTACCTGTTGCTCCGTTTGCTCTGGTGCGAGTTTCTGCATGTGCCAGAGAGCGGATTCGTCTGCACGTAGCGTATCAAGCTGATGCTGAGCAAAATAACCGAGTTGCACGCCTTTAGCTAATTGTACTGTACCAGAAAGAGCGGTGAGCTCACCGGCTAACAATTTGATTAAGGTTGATTTACCTGCACCATTTTTCCCGAGTAAACCAATGCGTGAACCCGGTACTAAATTCAGCTTAATTTTACTTAAAATTTCTACCGCACTTTCACCGTTGACATAACCTGCGCTCGCCTGCTCAATCATCACTAAAGGATTCGGCAAGGATAGTGGTGGACGGAATTCAAAAGTAAAAGGATTATCCACATAAGCCGGTGCAATCAGTTCCATGCGCTCTAAGGCTTTCATACGGCTTTGTGCTTGTTTAGCTTTGGTCGCTTTGGCTTTAAAGCGGTCGATATATTTTTGTAAATGAGAGATTTTTTGTTGTTGCTGACGATACATCGCTGTTTGTTGTGCTAATTTGGTTGCCCGCTGCACTTCAAAGGAAGAATAATCGCCCGTGTATTCATTGAGCTTCTGATTTTCGATATGGAGGATTTTTGTCACAATCGGATCGAGAAATCACGGTCGTGGGAAATTAATACCAAGGTGCCTTGATATTGCACTAACCAACGTTCTAACCAAATAACCGCATCTAAATCTAAATGGTTGGTCGGCTCATCCAGCAATAATAAATCCGATGGACAAAGCAATGCTTGCGCCAAATTCAAGCGCATTCGCCAACCACCAGAGAAGGATTTCACTGGTTGAGTGATTTCTTCTTGGTTAAAACCTAAACCATGCAATAAGGAAGCCGCGCGAGATTGAATTGTCCAAGCATCCAAGGTTTCTAATTGCCCGTGAATGCGCGCAATCGCATGGCCATCATTACGTTCATTGGCTTCATTAAGTTCCTGCTGCAAACGGCAATATTCGCGATCCCCTTGAATTACATAATCAATGGCGGGAATATCCAATGCCGGCGTTTCTTGATTCACCCAAGATACCCGCCAGTTGGATGGATAAGTGACTTCGCCGCCCTCTGGCGTTAATTCTTTTTTTAATAGGGCAAAAAGAGACGACTTACCGCAACCATTCTTCCCCACCAAGCCGACTTTTTGTTTCGGATTGATGGTTGCCGTGGCATTTTCGAGCAATTCGGTTTGCCCGCGCTTTAGGGAAATATTATTAAATACAATCATTTTTTCGAATACATCTGAATTTGTGCCTATTTTGCAATATTTTTCCTTTTATCGGAACTGTCTATTCCAATTTTATCGATGTTTCTGCCAGAAAAAAACGTGTATAATGACGCTCAACAAATCAATCATGAGGAAATAAAATGAAGCTCTCTATTCTTAATCTCGCCCCTGTTCGAGAAGGACAAACTTATTTGCAAGCCGTTGAGTCTATGGTAAGTCTTGCAAAACATTCTGAAAATATCGGCATTGAACGCTATTGGATTGCTGAGCATCATAATATGAAAAATTTGGTGAGTTCAGCGACCGCACTTTTAATTCAACATACGCTAGCCAATACGAAAACTTTGCGCGTGGGGTCAGGTGGTGTGATGTTACCGAATCATTCGCCGTATGTAGTCGCTGAGCAATATGGCACACTGGAGACGCTTTATCCAAACCGTGTTGAACTCGGTTTAGGCCGTGCACCAGGAACTGATATGCAAACGGCTGCAGCACTTCGTCGTGGACGAAACAGTCTGGATTTCCCTGCGGAAATTGCAGAACTTCGCGGTTACTTTAAAGATTCCAACCCTGTTTCGGCTTATCCTTCCGCTGGCTTGAATATACCGTTTTACATTTTAGGATCTAGCACCGAAAGTGCGTATCTTGCGGCAGAGCTTGGCTTGCCTTATGCCTTTGCTTCACACTTTGCGCCACGCATGATGGAAATGGCGGTGGAGATTTACCGCAAAAACTTCAAACCTTCTACCTATCTTGCTGAACCTTATGTCATCTTAGGTGTGAACGCGATTGTTGCTGAAACCGATAAAGAAGCGAAACAACTGGCGACAACACAAACACTATTTTTCTTAAGCGTGGTGACTAACGCACAACAAAATTTACAACCGCCTATGGCTTCAGAAGAAGATGTTTGGAAAACTCAAATGCACGCCCAAAAGAAACCACACTTTGGCCCAGTCGATTTCGAGGAAATCCCGATTTACAACCAAGAGCGTGCAGTAGTGGAACAAATGACTGCTTGTTCGCTTATCGGTAGTCCTGAAAGCGTGGATTTTCAACTCAAGCAATTACGTGAACGAGTACATTTTGATGAAATTATGGCAGTGAGCTATATTTTTGATGAGCAAAAGCAAGCCCAATCTTACACGATGTTGAAAGCGATTGTGGATAAACAATAGCGAGACAAAAAGAAAAGTGCGGTGAATTTCACCGCACTTTAAATCAAAAAATATTAATAAGCCGTTTCTATTGGTAAACCGGCTTTCTCCCAGCCATCAAACCCACCAATGACGCTAAACACATTTTCATAGCCTTGCTCAACAAGGAAAGTTGCCACACTTCGGCTGCTCACGCCATGATAACAACTCACGATAATCGGGGAGTCAAAGTCCACCTGTTCTTCAAATTGTAAAAAGCTTTGGTTGGTTAAATGAAACGCCCCTTTCGCATGAGAATAGGTGAAACGTTGTGGATCCCGAATGTCTGCAAGCATGGCACCATTTTGCACCATTTCCCAAGCTTGTTCTGGGCTAATTTCTTTAAACGACATGGTTTGTTCCTTTTGCGCGCTGTTTATACACGCCATCAAAAATAATCAGGCTCATCGCCAATACTAAACAAATGAATAACGGATAGCTGTCCGCATCCATTTCCTCTCCAATTAAAAATGAAATAATCACCATCAAAATGGTTTCAACATAACCTAAAAGGCCAAGCAAATTCATCGGCAGCATATTACTGGCTATAACATAAGCAATTAATGCAGCACCACTAATAAGCCCAAGTAATACCAATAATCCCCAAATATTAGGATTCGATTCCTGTACAGTAGCAAAATCGGTTTGAAGGGCAAAGTAAACGCTAACTGGCAATAATGCGATCATTTCTAAGCAAAAAGCACCAAGATCGGTATTTTTCAGGGCTTTTCGTATCGAGAAGTACGTGGTATAACCCACACAGATAACAATGGCTTCCCAAGATAACCCACCTTTTAGAATGATGTTAGAAATCACTCCGATTGCCGCAATTAATACCGCAATGAATTTTAATGTTGAAATTCGCTCTTTAAAAATGATCCGCCCCGCAGCCACCATCACAATTGGTAACAATAAATAACCAAAAGAAACACTTAAGGAGCTGCCATTATTAGGTGCCCATAAAAAGAGCCACATTTGATACCCCATTAATGCGCCACAAATAATATAGGAAAGGGCAAAGAGCGGTCTATTTTTAATGCGTTTTAAATGCTCAACCAAAGCTTGTTTTTGTTTAAACATGATGACGGAAAGGGCAACGAAAGGGAATGTAAACAGCATTCGATAGCCGAAAATATCCGTGCCACTGAGCGGTTTCAGTAGCGTGGAAAAATAATACATATAGCCAAATAAAAGCGAGGCTAAAAGTGAAATAAGTATGCCTCTTAACATAATAAATCCTTAGGTTAATTCTGCTTATTATTTTAGTCTAACATCTCCCAAAATGCACGAATTAGGGGGTTCGCTAAATTTCTTTTTTGAACACAAACCCCTAAATCAAACGCCTCAACAGGATTGTCTAAATTTAAACGAGACACGTCTTTTGACATCGGGTTATTATCAATCACGACATCCGGCAACATCGCTAATCCAAAACCAAGTGCCACCATTGGCACGATCCCCTCATGCCCCGCCACTGTGGCATAAATTTTTGGATGCTTAATGTGTTTGCTACGTAGCCATTGTTCAATACGCTGGCGTGCCATTCCATCTAACGGCAAAATAAAAGGCATCTGTTGCCAATTGATGGGTTCTTCCTGTAATAATTGTGTCGCTAAACAAGCCACGCGAGGTGCAATTAATGAAAGGGAAATATCATCAATCTTATAAAATTCCAATCCTGTCGGTAGATTGTTAGGTTTTCCCGCCAAAGCGAGATCCACTTGTTCTGATTGGATGAATTGCACTGCAGAAGCGGGGTCACCTGTAGTGAGTTGAATTTCAACTTTCGGATAACGAGAACGAAATTTGGCTAATACCTGTGGCAAGTGACTGTATGAAGCGGTTACTGAGCAAAATAAGCGTAATTCTCCGCTTAATTCCGCTGAATTATCTCGCAGCTGACGCTTAAACTGTTGCCAGTTTTGCCATTCTGTTTTCGCAAATTGCAGAAATTTCTCGCCTTGTTCGGTTAAGCGCACTTGGCGATTATCACGAATAAATAAAGGTTGTTCTAATTCCTCTTCCATGCGTTGAATTTGGCGTGAAAGCGTAGACGGTGACATATGATTTTGCGTAGCGGTTTTAGCAAAATTTTGTGTATCAGCAAGATGAAGAAATATTTGAAGGTCTTGAAAGTTCATATGTACCGTTAAAAGCAAATGACATTGCAAAAATTGCAACACTAAGTGCAAATAATATCACTTTACGCAACAAATAAAAACCTTATAATCCACTTCACAACAAATAAAAACCTTATAATCCACTTCACAACAAAAAACTATATTCAAACACAACCTCATACACATTAATCAACATCATAGAAAGGATGAAAAATGGCTAACTATTTCAACACATTAAATTTACGCGAAAAATTAGATCAATTAGGTCGTTGTCGTTTTATGGATCGCAGCGAATTCGCTGACGGTTGCAACTACTTAAAAGGCAAAAAAATCGTTATCGTAGGTTGTGGCGCACAAGGTTTAAACCAAGGTTTAAATATGCGTGACTCTGGCTTAGACATTTCTTATGCATTACGCCCTGAAGCGATTGCAGAAAAACGTGCATCATTCCAGCGTGCAACCGAGAACGGTTTTAAAGTGGGAACTTATCAAGAATTAATTCCAACTGCAGACTTAGTAATCAACTTAACACCAGACAAACAACACTCCAAAGTAGTGGCTGATGTAATGCCATTAATGAAAAAAGATTCTGCATTTGGTTACTCACACGGTTTCAACATTGTTGAAGTGGGTGAGCAAATCCGTGAAGACATCACTGTAGTGATGAGTGCACCAAAATGTCCAGGTACTGAAGTACGTGAAGAATACAAACGTGGTTTCGGTGTACCAACATTAATCGCAGTTCACCCAGCAAATGACCCACGTGGTGAAGGTATGGCAATTGCGAAAGCATGGGCGGCAGCAACTGGTGGTGACCGTGCTGGCGTATTAGAATCTTCATTCGTCGCAGAAGTAAAATCAGACTTAATGGGTGAACAAACCATTCTTTGCGGTATGTTACAAGCTGGTTCTATCGTATGTTACGACAAATTAGTTGCAAACGGTAAAGATCCAGCATACGCAGGTAAATTGATCCAATACGGTTGGGAAACCATTACTGAAGCCTTAAAACAAGGCGGTATCACATTAATGATGGATCGCTTATCAAACAGCGCAAAATTACGTGCATTTGAACTTGCTGAGCAAATCAAAGAAAGCCTTGGTTTCTTATATTACAAACACATGGATGACATCATCAGCGGTCACTTCTCAGCAACCATGATGGCTGACTGGGCAAACGGTGACAAAGATTTATTCGCATGGCGTGAAGCAACCGGCAAAACTGCCTTTGAAAACGCACCAAAAGCAGACGGCATCAAAATTTCTGAACAAGAATACTTTGATAACGGCGTGTTAATGGTAGCAATGGTGAAAGCAGGTGTTGAATTAGCCTTTGATGCAATGGTTGCAAGCGGTATCTATGAAGAATCAGCTTACTATGAATCACTTCACGAATTGCCGTTAATCGCTAACACTATCGCGCGTAAACGTTTATACGAAATGAATGTGGTAATTTCTGATACCGCAGAATACGGTAACTACTTATTCTCTAACGTAGCAACCCCTATTCTTGCAAAAGAAATAATCCCAGCCTTACAAAAAGGTGACTTAGGTGAGCCAACACCAGCAGTTGCTATCGATAACATCACCCTACGCGATGTAAACGATGCAATCCGTAACCACCCTGTTGAATTAATTGGTCAAGAGTTACGTGGTTATATGACAGATATGAAACGTATCGCAGTTGCAGGTTAATACTTAAACCTATAAAATTTCGAGCCGATTTGCACAAACAAATCGGCTTTTCTTATTTTCAGTTAATATCGATAAATTAATAACTTAGGTAGTATTTTTTGAAAAAAATCAAAAATATAAAGACACCTTTTTCATCGAACGCGCTTCAGAAAAAGAATCATAAAGGAACGTATCGTCGTCTACGTGCACTTTCTATCGCTGAAAGTCAGGTCATTTTATTTAACAAACCGTTTGATGTGCTGACACAATTCACCGATGAAAATGGCAGAGCCACATTAAAAGATTTTATTATCATTCCAAATGTGTATGCGGCAGGGCGATTGGATCGTGATAGCGAAGGATTACTGATTTTAACGAATAATGGTGAAGTGCAGCATCGCTTGGCTGATCCTAAGTTTAAAACAGAAAAAACGTATTTTGCGCAAGTGGAAGGCATTCCTGAAGAGTCCGATTTAGACAAGCTTCGTCAAGGCGTTGAATTGAAAGATGGAATGACGAAGCCGGCAAAAGTGCGGTTGATTTCTGAACCAGATTTTCTCTGGCCTCGCAATCCACCTATTCGTGAACGTCAAAGTATTCCAACGAGCTGGTTGGAAATCAAAATCAGTGAAGGGCGTAATCGACAAGTGCGTAGAATGACGGCACATATCGGCTTTCCGACATTACGACTTATCCGTTATCAAATGAGCCATTTAACACTTGATGGACTAAGTAATGGTGAATATCGCCGTTTGAATGAAGAAGAAATGCGTGCGTTATTCAAACAACTTCATTTAAATAACGCACGTTAAGATTAGAAATGTTGAGCGGGTTGCGCGTTTTCCACTTGCACGAAGAAGCCTTTATCATTCAAGATAATGCTGTAATCGGTAACATATTTAACGCCGTTGGTTTCCACTATCGCATTACAGCTGCGAATGCCTTGTTGTGGATAAGATTGCGTTTCACGGGCTTGCGAGATTTGTTTCACTGTCATTTGGGTGTTAGTGGCTGCTCCTTGTTTTTTTGAAGGCATCAGATAATACCGCAAAAAAACTTTTTGAATCATTACATCTTGGTACGACGACAGATTTTGTCACCATACTCGCTGTTTTTTGTGCGACAGCATCTACTTTCTTTTCAGCCACTTTTTTTCAACAGCTTTTTGGTTCCGCTTTCTTCACTTCAGTTTTAACTGCGGGTGTTTTTTTAGCAATCATCTTTTCAGGTTTAGCTGATTCTTTAACTACACTCTGTTTGCTCTTAGCTGCAGCCTTTTTGTCTTTTACTACAGTTTGCTTCGTTTTTTTCTACTGACTGTTTGCCTTTCGTTTTTGTCGGCTCTGCTTTTAGCGGCTTTAGTTGTCGTTTTATTTTTTTATTTTTTTTCTTTTTTTGTTACCGCTTTTTTTGCTTCCACAATTTTAGCTGGCTTTTTTTCGCTTCTGCTTTTTTTAGCATCCGCTTTTTTTATTAGCTGTTTTGGCTACGGTTTTAGGTGTGGTTGCTTTCTTGGCTTCCACTTTTTTTAACTGCCGTTTTCACTGATTTAGTTTGAGTTGATTTTGCCGTATGATTTGGCGATGCTGCAAAGGCCAAAACAGGTAACAAGGCAAAAAAATCACCGCGAGTAATTTTTTTCATCCGTTCTTCTCCTTAAACAAAAAGTGCGGTCAAAATTAACCGCACTTTTGAAATTTATTTATAAATTAAAGATAGTAGTGTTCTACGTAGTTTAATTTATCGTCAAGTTTTAACACTAACGGTTGACCGGTTGGGATTTCAAAATCCATGATTTCCGCATCAGAAATACCGATGATGTGTTTTGCTAATGCACGAAGTGAGTTACCGTGCGCCACCACTAAAACACGTTTACCTGAAAGCATTGCTGGAGCAATTTGGTCTTCCCAGAATGGTAATGCGCGTTCTAAGGTTAATTTTAAGTTTTCTGCGTTTGGTACAACATCAGATGGGATGTTTGCATAACGACGGTCGTTATGTGCAGAGTTTGGATCTTTCGGATCTAAATCTGGAGGAGAAATGTCATAAGAACGACGCCAGATATGAACTTGTTCGTCACCGTATTGTTCTGCGGTTGCTTTTTTATCTAAGCCTTGTAATGCACCGTAGTGACGCTCATTTAAACGCCAGTTTTTCACTTGAGGAATCCATAATTGGTGAGATTCTTCTAACACGATGTTACAGGTTTTGATTGCACGAGTTAAAACAGAGGTGAAGGCGATATCAAATTCATAGCCTTTCTCGAACAATTTTTTACCCGCTGCTTTTGCTTCTTCTACGCCGCGCTCGGTTAAATTCACATCACGCCAACCGGTGAATAAATTTTTTGCGTTCCACTCACTGAAACCGTGACGAATGAATACTAATTCCATAAGGATCTCCTAAGTATTAATAAAAAAATGAATGGCTCTGTTATAGCAAAAAATTGTTATGTTTAAAAGTAAAAAGGCGGCATTTACTGATCTTTCGCAAAAAATCGCCTGTAAACTTTTAGCCACTCAAAAATAATGCTAGTATTTAAGCTTTATTCGTCCCTTAATTTCTCTCAAGTTTAGATGTATGCAGCAAAGCAATCGTAGAAAAAAAATCTTATCAAAACTGACCGCACTTATGGCTTGCGGCCTGCTTGGCTTTTCATCTTTTGCGCAAGGCAACGATCTCAATCAAATTCAAAAACAAATTAAACAACAAGAGTCAAAGATCGCCGAGCAAAAACGCGCACAAGCTAAACTCCAAGCTAGTCTTAAAGATCAAGAAAGCAAAATTAATAGCGTTGTCGGTGAATTGCGTGAAACAGAATTAAGCTTAAAAGAAATCCGCAAGCAAATGGCGGAAACCGAAAAGCAAATCAAGCAATTAGAAAAGCAAGAGCGCGTGCAAAAAGCCAAGCTTGCGAAGCAAATAGATGCCATTTATCGCTCAGGAGTCAATCCTTCTACCTTGGAAAGAATGCTTTCGGAAGATGCGAAAAAAGCGGAACGCATGAAAGTGTATTATCAGCACTTAAATCAAGTTCGCATTGATATGATTAACAATCTGAAAGCGACACAAGAGAATTTAGCGAAACAACGCGAAGCGATTTCAGGGCAACAAAAAAATCATCGCAATCAGCTTTCTACGCAAAAGAAACAGCAGCAAGAATTACAAAAAGCACAACAAGAACGTCAATCTACGTTAAATGAACTCAACAAAAACTTAACGAAAGATCAGAATAAACTGGAAACGTTGAAAGCGAACGAAAATGCCCTTCGCCAAGAAATTCAACGTGCTGAACAAGCCGCTCGTCAACAAGAACAACGTGAGCGTGAAGCCCTTGCGCAGAAAAAGCAAGAGGAAGAAAAACGAACCTCAAAACCTTATCAACCAACCGATCAAGAACGTAAGTTGATTAACAGTACCAGTGGTTTAGGTACGGCTGCGCATCAATACAGTCGCCCAGTTTCTGGCCCGACGTTATATTCCTTTGGTTCAATCCAAGCGGGTGAAGTGCGCTGGAAAGGTATGGTTATCGGTGCACCAACGGGTACCTCGGTAAAAGCTATTGCTAGTGGTCGTGTCATTCTAGCGGGTCATCTTAACGGCTATGGTTATATGGTGATTGTGAAACATGGCGACAGCGACTTGAGTTTATATGGTTTTAACCAAGCGGTATTTGTAAAACAAGGTCAGCTGGTATCTGCGGGACAAACCATCGCACAAGTGGGGAATACGGGTGAGATCTCTAAACCGGCACTTTACTTTGGTATCAGTCGTAAAGGGGTGCCTGTGAATCCAGCTGGGTGGATTAAATAATGGCAAGGTTCTTTCAAAGTGCGGTCAAAAATACGATCATTTTTTCAACCGCACTTTTCTCTGCGTTTACTTTTGCACAAGGCAAGTTAGCTATTGTAATTGATGACATTGGCTATCATCCGAAAGAAGATGCCGAAGTTTTAGCCATGCCAAAAGAAATCTCCGTTGCGATCATTCCTGCTGCGCCCTATGCCAAAATTCGCAATCAAGAAGCGAAAGCACAAAATCACGATATTCTCATTCATATGCCGATGCAGCCTGTCAGCAATATTAAAATTGAAGAAGGTGGTTTGACTTTAGGCTTGTCTGAAGCGCAAGTGAATGAGCGAGTGAAAAAAGCGAAAGCTATTGTGCCCAATGCTATCGGAATGAATAATCATATGGGCAGTGCAGCCACAGCCGATGCCACATTAATGACCTATTTAATGACCGCACTTCGCGAGCAGCATTTATTCTTTTTAGATAGCCGTACTATCGGGAAATCAGTCGCGGGAAAAATAGCAAAAGAGCAAGGCGTACGTGTATTAGATCGCCATATCTTTTTAGATGACAGTGATAATTTAGTGGATGTGCAACGCCAATTTCAAAGTGCAATTCAATATGCGCGTAAACATGGCACAGCCATTGCTATTGGGCACCCTCGTCCAAATACCGTAGCTGTATTAAAATCAGGAATAAAAAATTTACCTGATGATATTCAATTAGTCGGCATGGGAAGTTTATGGCGAAATGAAAAAATCTTGCCTCCTAAACCATTTATCTTAATTTTTAATGATATTCCTGCGCCAACTTCAGTCGCGCCGTTTGAGCCAATCCCTTTACTACGGGGTGTGCCAAGATAAACAAAAAGTGCGGTCAACATTGACCGCACTTTTTACGTTTTGAAACTTGCCTATCGACCATTTCGTTCAAAGAACAAGACAGTTGCCGCAACACGTGAATGCACGTTAAGTTTACGCAGTAAATTACGAATATGCACTTTAACTGTTTCTTCAGAAATGAAAAGCTGACCTGCAATTTGTTTGTTGGATAAACCTGTCGCGATTAAACGTAACACATCCATTTCACGATCGGTGAGTGAATCCATTGGATCAACAGTATGTTTACGTTCTAACAGTAAATTTTTGATCGAATCACTTAAAATCACTTCACCTTGTGCAATACGTTTAATTTGCTCAAGTAACACATCTGGCTCGGTATCTTTCAATAGATAGCCATCAGCACCAGCATCAATGAGCGTGAAAATATCATTTTTCGCATCAGAGACAGTTAAGATCAAAATTCGTGCATCAACGCCTTCCGCACGCAAGCCTTTAAGGGTATCTAAACCGGAAAGGCCTTTCATATTCAGATCTAAAATGATTAAATCCGGGGATTCTTGAATCGCAATGGAAATACCTTCTGTACCGCTTCCTACATCGGCAACAACTTCAAAATTCTCTTCTAATTCAACTAATTGTTTGATACCACGACGCATTAATGGATGGTCGTCGATAATTAATACTTTTAACTTTTCTTGCATAATTTTCTCCAAGAGATGAGAGGACGCACATTCTATCGCCTGAAGGCGAAAACGTCCACAGCCTTAGATTATTTCTCAATAGATTTTCAAAAGAAGGGATTCTATCGGGATTTTGCCTATCTTCCAATGCATATTTGTAGATATACTTCATTTATCTCAAACAATACTTGTTTTGATTTAGCTAGTCGCAACTCCTTTTGCTTTTTAAATTTGAACGGCATGATATGCATACCGCTTTCTGTCAGATGCAATTGATAAAATTGCGGGTAATTAAAATTCCGCTGCACCATTTTATACGGATTTTTACAACCTTTCGAGCCGAGTGATTGATAAATCTGATTTACTTCACGGACCTTGTCATCTTTTGAACCTTCACATTGACGATAAATTTCGAGACGATTCTTTTCATCTAACAAATAGACGTTAAAGCTATTATCGGCATTATCTTCAAAGAAAAATTGTAAAAAACCTTCACTGGCAAACAAATCAATTTCAGGTGGATATCGGCGTCCCTCAGGGATAATTTCTTTCTCTTCCAATTGAGTTGGCAAAACGTCTTCAAAATTGACTGCACTTTCTTTTCCGCCTTCAATAGGTTGCAAACTGATCCCTTTTTCCTCAAAAAAGAATTGCCAGTTTTTCCCTGCTACACGTAAACGAGAATGCGTTGTTGGACGACTATCCCCCAATTGAATACTAATACAACGATTGACTAACGCACTCACTAAGTTTCGCAACGTACGATTGTAGTGTTTACTGTAACAGAAAACCTGTACAGAACGCGGCTGATTTACACCCTGATCAATTTTATTAGAAAGCACTTTTAAGGCAAGCAAAATCGCATTCTGCCCTTCAAAATGTAAAGTTCGAATTTCATTCCATACATTACGGTAAGTGAAATCAATGCTGCCGACCAAGCTCTGTTCTAATTGACCAAAACTGAACAAATCACTCGGCGAGATATTTGATTTAAGTTCTTCAACTTGTGCTGTCGGGTCATTTACTAAGTTCACTGCAATAAACAAATCTCGGATTTCACACTGCGAAGAAAGTGCCTCATTTGTAGGAGCTTGACCATTTGTATGGGGGAAAAACAATCGCAAATCAGCGACAAAATTACGTAAAGTGAGCTGGTCGATATTTTGACTAATTAGATGTAAACACGTTTCAGCGGTCAGCAAGCGATTAAAATAAGCCCATGCAACAACTTTATTTAAACTTTCCCCATATTCAATCACGCGTTCTTTCGAGAACATAATATGATTTGGCGGCTGATTCACCAGATACCACCCATCCTTAAAATTCTTATTACCGTGAACTTCGATAAATGTGAGGTGATCTTCCGCTAAATTATGCGAAATCTGTGAATTCAGTAGCGTAATTTTACCTGGCAGCTCTTCAAATGCGGTATAAAGCTTACGAGAAAGTACCGTAATATCTTGCGGAATTACGCTAGAATTAATTTTATGTTTACGCGCAAAATCCACTAGATTTCGATAACTCATCATCAAGAAATTCACCAAATTATTGTGACTTTCTTTCACCCGTTTGATTTTCCAATTTGGACGCTGATCTAATTCTTCAATACGTTCTTTTAACCAACCCCATTCTTGGGCCATCATTTTCATATAAGAAATACGCCAGTTTGAGGCGTGATATAACGCAAAGTCTTCCGTCGCCTTCACATAAAAACAAGAGCGTACAAAATCAAGGCGCTTAAATTCTGAATGTGCGGTCAAATATTGGCTAATTCTCTCTAGAATCGCAATATAAGGGTCAAAATGATGTGCAGCGGTACTACGACCGGAAAGTAAATCTTCTTTAAATTGACGAGCAATTAAATGGGCATTTGGGTATTCTTGGGCATAGGTTTCCAACAATAAGATTTTCATCACCGATTTATACGGTGAATCGATACCTTTATACAGTTGCCATAAGCTCGCACCAAAATATTCACTGGCAGAAAATTGCCCTAACCCGCCAAAATCAACCCAATCATTTGGATTAAGCTCACCTTCCGCCACTAAACGCGCAACTTCGGCTTCATATTGTTTTTCATCTTCCACCCACAAGTGGAGCCACAATAATGGCTTACCCGCAAGGCGTACAGCGGAACGATAAAACTCTTCCAATAACAACATATATTGGGCAGAACCACTGTTTTCTTTGGTTAATGGATCGGAATAACGCTCATTACGGAAGCGTTTTTGCGTCATCAAATAAAAATGCATTTCCACATGAAATGTGGATGCCCATTGGGTGATTTTCTTCGTTTTTTCCGCTAAGCGCTGCTGATCTTGCTCAGATAAATCATCTTGATGGCAGATCCAAATATCCAAATCTGAAGCTGAAGTTTGGCTAATGGAGCCAAAACTACCCATCACATAAATACCCAAGATCGGTGCAAAAACAGCATCAGAATTGACCGCACTTTGCACACTTGCTGCAAGTTCAGGATGTTCTTTTGAGAGAAAACCTTGCTGATAATTGGAAAGGATAAAATCAGAAATGCCTACTGGAGCATCTTCTACATAACCCGGCAAGCTGAATGATTAAGATGCAACAACAGAGGCAACAAAGAGACGATGTGTCGGAATGCATCACCAGAGCCCAGCAATGCTCGATCAAAACGACGTTTATCTAGCGTTTCAATACATTTTCGGGCTTGAGTGAGATCGTATTTCAAGGCTTCCTACCTATCACCAAATAACTGGCGTTACTGTACCACTTACCTACTCAGAAATCAAAAATTTAAATGATCTGACTTTTTGCCCTAAAAATGGTAGCATAGGTCACATTTTCATTAAAAATCAGCGGTATTTATGGCAGTACTTAAAACCTTAAAAATTGCGACCCGTCAAAGCCCTTTAGCCCTTTGGCAAGCTAATTTTGTGAAAGATCAATTAGAAAAATTTCACCCAACACTTTCTGTTGAATTAGTTCCTATGGTAACAAAAGGCGATGTAATCTTAGATTCACCTTTAGCTAAAATTGGTGGAAAAGGCTTATTTGTTAAAGAGTTAGAAAACGCTTTACTCGAAAAACGTGCCGATATTGCTGTCCATTCAATGAAAGACGTACCGATGGAGTTTCCAGAAGGTTTAGGATTAAGCGTGATCTGTAAACGCGAAGATCCACGTGATGCTTTCGTATCCAATACATACCGCTCATTAGATGATTTGCCCCAAGGTGCTATCGTTGGAACATCAAGCTTACGTCGTCAATGCCAATTAAAACAATTACGCCCAGATCTTGATATTCGCTCTTTACGTGGCAATGTGGGAACCCGATTAAGTAAATTAGACAATGGCGAATACGATGCCATTATTTTAGCCTCGGCCGGCTTAATTCGTTTAGGGCTAGCAGAACGTATTGCCTCATTTATTGAAGTGGAACAATCTTTACCGGCTGCCGGACAAGGCGCAGTGGGCATTGAGTGCCGTGTTGATGATGAAGAAGTGAAAGCATTACTAGCTCCACTTTCAGATGCGACTACGACGACTTGTGTTTTGGCTGAGCGTGCAATGAATACCCGCTTACAAGGCGGCTGCCAAGTGCCAATTGGTGGATACGCCATTGAGCAAAATGGTGAAATTTTCTTGCGTGCTCTTGTCGGAGAAACCGATGGCTCAGCGATTATTCGTGCGGAAGGTAAAAGTGCGGTTGAAAATGCCGAAGCATTAGGCGTGAGCATTGCAGAACAACTTCTAGCACAAGGCGCAGATAAGATTCTGGCGAAGATTTATTCAGCATAGGAAATTACCATGGCCGTACTAGTCACTCGCCCCGATGAACGAGGAAAAGCCCTAGTTGACCAGCTAAATCAAGCCGGTGTAGTTGCCTTGCATTTGCCTTTGCTTTCTATTGAAGCGGGTGCTGAGTTGGCACAATTACCGACAAAACTTAATCAGCTAAAAAGCGGTGATTATGTGTTTTTGGTATCCCAAAGTGCGGTCGATTTTGCGGATAAAACCCTGAAAGATATTGGCTTTAACTGGCGTCAAGATTTACAATACTTTACAGTTGGACATAGAACGGCACAGCATTTTTCCTGTCAAACTGAATGCACTGTTCGTTATCCAATTACATCAGAAAATACCGAAGGTGTGCTAAATTTACCGCAAATGACAGAATTAACAGATAAAAACTTGTTAATTTTACGTGGCAACGGCGGACGAGAATTACTACGCGAACAAGCCGAATTACGTGGTGCAACCGTTGATACTATTGAATGTTACCAACGCACACCGATTAGTTATAATAACGAAGAGCAAACCAGTATTTGTATTCGTTCTGGTGTACAAACCCTTGTGGTCACGAGCCTTGAAATTTTACAGGCGTTAATCGAATTTGTGCCTGAAAATGAACAAAATTGGCTAAAAAATTGCTGTTTAGTCACGGTAAGCCAACGCATTGCTGATGTTGCAATACAACAAGGTTGGCATAATGTGGTGGTTTCCGCGGGTGCGGACAATCAAAGTTTACTTAATACCTTACTTAATGAAGTAACTCCCCTTTCTCACTAAGGAAAAGATATGGCGAAAGAGAAATTAACCCCTGAAACGACAGATGAAATCCAAGCAACTGATGCAGTGGAAATTCAAACTGAAGATCGCGAGCCTGTTGCGCCACGTACACAAACCGTTGTGAAGAAAGTGGTACTGGATTAAGTTTATTGGCCATTCTCATTGCACTTGGCGTGGGTGGTGCAGGTTATTATTTTGGTCAACAACAAGTGGATGAATTCCAACAAAAATTGACCGCACTTGAAGCTCAAATCAATAATAAAACGGTGGTTTCAGCACCTGCTCAAGACGTAAAATTTGATACCACACAACTTACCCAATTAGAGTCTGCGAATAAAGCAACGCAAGACAAAATTGCCCAAGTAGAAGAGCTAATCAATGCTAAATCACACGAGTTAGTTGGCTTACAATCACAAATTAATAAAGTGAGCGTGCAAGCTAATGCTCAACAACCTACTGATTGGTTATTCTCAGAAGCGGATTTCTTGCTCAACAATGCATTGCGTAAATTAGTGTTAGATAATGACGTGGATACAGCGGTTTCACTCTTAAAACTCGCTGATGAAACCCTTGCTAAAGTAAATAACTCACAATCCGCAGCTATTCGTAGTGCCATTAATCAAGATCTGAAACAACTTCTCTCCGTAGCTGGCGTGGATCAAAATGCGGTCATGCAAAAATTATCGCAATTAGCCAATACGGTTGATGAATTACCAGTGTTAGATGTGAATTTCGGTGATGATCAAAATGCAACAAAATTATCGGATTCCCTTTCAGATTGGGCTGAAAATGCAGAAAAAAGCGCAACCTCATTCTTAAATCACTTTATTCGCATTTCACCAAAACATGGTGCGGATCGCAAAGAATTATTAGCACCAAACCAAGATATCTACTTGCGTGAAAATATTCGTTTACGCTTACAATTAGCGATTATGGCAGTGCCTCGTCAACAAAACGAGCTTTATAAACAATCTTTAGAAGCCGTTGCATCTTGGATTCGTAGCTATTTTGATACCAATGCTGAAGTGACTCAAAGTTTCTTAAAATCAGTGGATGAATTATCTGAAGTATCCATCTATGTAGATGTACCAAGCCAATTACAAAGCTTAAGCATGCTTGATAAGTACTTGAATCGTACACCTTTAGATGTTCAAAAAGTGGAAATTGAAGCAGAAAAAGCAGTGGATAATTCACCAAGAAAAGAAGAAGTAAAACCAGCACCTGAAGCGAAAGCGGAAGAGCCAAAAGCTGAAGAAAAACCCGCTGAAGCACCAGCTGCACAACCGGCAACTGAACCCCAACAATAAGGATAGATAATGTTTAGAGTTCTCTTTTTAATGATCGCCTTACTTGCCGGATTAATTGCAGGGCCTTACCTCTCCGGTCAGCAAGGTTATGTCAGAATTGAAACAGCAAACACCATATATGAAATGTCGCTCACCACATTAGTCATTTTCTTTGTGGTCGCACTTGCGATAATTTATACATTAGAGTGGATTGTTACCCGTTTCTTCCGTTTAAGTAGCAATACCTATAACTGGTTTTCTCGCCGTAAACGTGTGAAAGCACAACGTCAAACCCTTGAAGGCTTGATGAAAATGAATGAGGGTGATTATGCCAAGGCTGAAAAACTGATTGGTAAAAACGCGAAACATTCTGCAGAGCCAGTATTGAATCTGATTAAAGCCGCAGAAGCTGCTCAACAACGTGGTGATGAATTCAGCGCAAACCGTTATTTGATTGAGGCGACGGAGCTTGCCGGTTCAGATAATCTATTAGTCGAAATTGCCCGTACTCGTATTTTATTACAACAAAATAAATTACCGGCTGCGCGTAGTTCCGTCGATAGCTTACTTGAAATGTCAGATCGTAACAAAGAAGTATTAAAACTTGCTGCTGAAATTTATAGCCGTTCCAAAGCTTATCAAGCACTTGATGGCATCTTAGATTTAATCGAAGGTTCTGGTTTATTCTCAGCAGAAGAATTTAAAGCGCTTCAACAAGAAACTGAAAATGGCTTGTTAGATGAGAAAATGAATGAAGAAGGCGTTGAAGGCTTGCTCGCATGGTGGGAAGCTCAGCCACGTCGTCGTCGCAATGATTTAGAGTTAAAAACCGCTTTAATTCAACGCTTAATTGATTGTAACGATCATGAGTCAGCTTACGAATTCACGCTTGAAATCATGAAGAAATTGGGTGATAACACTCCAATCAGCCCTGAGCTTTGCACGCAAATTACTCGTTTACAAGCAGAAGATAACAGCAAACTTCTCAAACTCGTAGAAAAACGTGCAAAACGTGCCGATGAAAGCCAACGTTGTTGCCTCAATCGTGCATTAGGCTATCTTTATGTGCGTAATAACGATTTTGCTAAAGCAGCAGAAGCATTTAAAGAAGTCACAGCTTGCCCAACCCAGCTTCAACCAAATGATGTCATGATGGCGTCTTATGTATTCGAACAAGCTGGTGACAAAGCAGCAGCGGAAAAAATTCGTCAGGACAGTTTAAAATCAGCCATGTCTATTCAGGACAAACCCGCTGAAACACAAACTGAAGCAAAAACAGACGAAGAACCAACCGCACTTATCGCAAAACGTGATTAAAATAAATAACGACGGGGCTAAGTAAAGCCCCGTTTTTTATTACTTCACCCTCACTGATCTCATTTAAAACACATCTCTTATTACATTTCATTATAAATAATGCATTTCCATTCTTTTCTCGTCGTTTCAAAAATTTTTTTACTATATCGTCAAGCAAACGATTAAATTATAAAAAATGAATTGGGATTATATTTTTAAGTGTCACGCCACGTTTTATCCACGCCACGCTGATGACGCTTCATCTCGCCTTTTGGGGCATTTTATTGTCGCTGGTGATTGGTGTGATTTGTGCTGTGATTACCACCTACAAAGTAAAATCATTAACTTGGCTAGTAAAAGGCTATATCGAGCTTTCTCGTAATACGCCTTTATTAATTCAAGTGTTTTTTCTCTATTTTGGGCTTTCTAAAATTGGACTGAAATTAGATGGGTTTACTTGCGGTATTATCGGCCTGGCATTTTTAGGTGGAAGCTATATGGCAGAAGCTATTCGAGGAGGTCTAGAAGCCGTATCAAAAGGACAAATTGAATCAGCCTTAAGTATCGGATTAACTCCTTTTCAAGCTTTTCGCTATGTCATTTTCCCACAAGCCTTTGCGATTGCTACCCCTGCAATTGGCGCAAATTGTTTGTTCTTAATGAAAGAAACCTCTGTGATCAGTGCCGTTGCTGTTGCTGAACTCATGTTTGTCGCGAAAGAAGTCATCGGGCTCGATTACAAAACTAATGAAGCCTTATTTTTATTAGTGGTGTTTTATTTGATCATTCTATTACCGATGTCTCTGTTCATCAGTTATTTAGAACGCCGTACTCGGAGAGCAAAATATGGGACTTGAGTTATTATTCCAAGGCAGCAACATTGAACGCTTGCTCAACGGTTTATGGGTAACAGCTGAAATTGCATTCGTTTCTGTCTTCTTCGCCTGTATTTTAGGTGTCATTTTTGGCGTAATCATGACAAGCAGAAATCCCATTATTAAAGCCATCTGCCGCTTTTATTTAGAATTTGTACGCATCATTCCATTATTAGCGTTACTTTTTCTCGCGTATTTCGGTTTAGCAAAATGGTTTGATATTCACTTAGATGGCATTTCTGTATGTATTTTGGTGTTTATTTTCTGGGGAACGGCAGAAATGGGCGATTTAGTGCGTGGCGCATTGACTTCCATTGAAAAACATCAAGTAGAATCAGCCTACGCTTAGGTTTAACGCCGTTTCAAACCTTTGTGTATATTTTACTTCCGCAAAGTTTAAAACGTGTGACACCAAGTGCTATTAACCTCTTTACTCGCATGGTAAAAACCAGCTCTTTGGCGATGTTAATTGGTGTGGTTGAAGTAATTAAAGTCGGTCAACAAATTATCGAGCATTCATTATTTAGTAATCAATCAGCGGCGCTTTGGATTTACAGTGTTATTTTCGGTTTATATTTTGTGATTTGTTACCCGCTATCCTTATTTTCCCGTTATTTAGAAACCCGTTGGGAAAGTTAATTTTTATTAGGAAAACACATGGCGTTATTAGAAATTAAAAACCTCGTCAAAAATTACGGTGATGTAGAAGCACTCAAAGGCATCAATCTTTCTATAGAGAAAGGCGAAGTTGTCGTTATTTTAGGTCCATCGGGTTGTGGTAAAAGTACTTTTTTACGCTGCCTAAATGGGCTAGAGGAAATAAAGAGCGGTCATATTTTGCTGCAAAATGCAGGCGAATTAGGCAAAGACATTCCTTGGGTCAAAGCGCGTCAACGCATCGGGATGGTATTCCAAAGTTATGAACTCTTCGCTCATTTATCAGTGATTGACAATATTTTACTCGGCCCTTTAAAAGTACAAAAACGCGATCGTGCTGAAGCTGAAAAACAAGCCGATGAGTTACTTAAACGTGTAGGTTTATATGACCGAAAAAATGCCTATCCACGTGAATTATCCGGTGGGCAAAAACAGCGAATTGCCATTGTTCGTTCACTTTGCATGAACCCTGAAATTATTCTGTTTGATGAAGTCACTGCTGCCCTTGACCCTGAAATGGTACGTGAAGTACTTGATGTAATTTTAGGTCTTGCAAAAGATGGTATGACGATGCTCATCGTTACCCATGAAATGAACTTTGCCCGTCAAGTGGCTAATCGCATCGTGTTTATGGATAAAGGGCAAATCATTGAACAGGCAAAACCGGAAGATTTCTTCACGAATCCAACCACGGATCGTGCGAAAACATTCTTAAATATCTTAAATTATGAACCGAGAGGAACAAACTATGAAGAAAACATTTAAAACATTGACCGCACTTTTAGCCACTGCCACCTTAGCATTTAGCTTAACTGCGTGTAATGATAAAGAGCCCGCTAAAGAGGAGGCAAAAACAGTTTCAAGCCTTGAGCAAATACAAAAAGATGGCAAAGTGCGCATTGGTGTATTTAGCGATAAACCACCATTTGGTTATGTAGATGCGCAAGGCAAAAGCCAAGGCTTTGATGTTGAAATTGGTAAAGCGATCGGTAAAGATTTATTAGGTGATGAAAACAAAGTGGAATTTGTTTTAGTGGATGCCGCAAACCGTGCTGAATACTTACTTTCTAAGAAAGTTGATATTATTCTCGCCAACTTTACTGTAACCCCAGCACGTAAAGAAGTGGTGGATTTTGCGAATCCATACATGAAAGTAGCACTCGGTGTCGTCTCAAAAGATGGCTCAGTGATTACGGATCTTGAACAATTAAAAGGCAAAACTTTAATCGTAGATAAAGGTACTACTGCTGATATTTTCTTCACCAAAAAAACTATCCAGATGTGAAGTTATTGAAATTCGAACAAAATACCGAAACCTTTGAAGCCTTACGTGATGGTCGTGGTGATGCATTATCTAATGACAATACCTTCTTATTCGCTTGGGCAAAACCAAAAATCCAGGTTATACCGTGGGCGTAAAAAAACTTTGGTGATCAAGATGTTATTGCACCAGCTGTTCGCAAAGATGCACCTGAATTGTTAAATTGGTTAAATAACGAAATCCAAACTCTAGGCAAAGATGGGCGTTTAAAACAAGCTTACGAAAAAAACCTTATTGCCAGTTTATGGTGATACTGTTAGCGAAAGCGATATCGTGGTTGAATATAAATAATTTAACCCCATTCACTTCCCCTATAATTTTCCCACTGGGGAAGTGAAAACTCCTTTATTTTTTTGACCGCTCTTTGGAAGATGCGGTGTAAATCTCGCCTTTAATGGCATTCGTTCCAGAATACGTTCCCTGATTAATCTGCAATGCAGCCTCTGTGGCCTCATAGTCCAACCATAAACTTGGGTCATCGGGTAATGTTTCATTCCAAATATACTGCACGTTAAAGCCTCGGGCTTTACATTCCGCATGTAATGCATCATACCGTTTCTTTAAAAATGCCAATTTATTAAAGAAAAAACGCACATGCCCTTCCCCTAACTTATATTCTGCTGGCTGTCCTTTTAAGTGATATTTACCTTTCGCTACGGCATTAGGAATACGGGTTAATTCACGATGTTCAGCTAAAAGATGTTGATCACAAAGCTCCTCAGGCGGAACAAGATTAATTCGAGTCATAAACGATACCAAAGAAAAAGAAACATAGTACGGGGCGTAAAGGTATTTGTCTATTATTTACCTATCTCTTTAAGAAATATCCTAGCATTTTAGACAGATATTTATCCGAGTGTTTTTAATAAAGTATTGATCTATTCTAAATACACAGTATGATCGTTCTAACCTTAACGACTTATTATGGTTCACAAGAGCAATATTCATAATTTAAAGTGAATAAAGAAGATACCATAAAAAAATATTTCATACTTTTTGAGACATTCCAAATGGGAATCCTACTCTTTTTAACGCATTTCGCCATGTTGTTATTTAGTGCTTATTTCTGGTTCAACTTTGGCGTGCGTTGGGTGCAAGTCATTGGTTATAATTTAGCATTAAACGATCCTGTGGCTAAGAGTCTAAATCATTCTATTAATATCTATTTTAGACTTATTGCCATTACCACTTTTTAGCTATCTCTTTTTTTGCTATTTTTTTCGACGTTTTTATCGTCGCTTTGCGATGTTGCTATGGATAGCGAAAGCTGGGGTATTCAGGAAATATTTATTTAATTTGAATGGGCTACAAGGCACCAATTATGATGGCATATTCCAAACCTCATCGGTTTATATTTATTTTTTATGCCCATTATTGTTAAGTTTATTATCCTATCTTTATTGTAAGAAATAAAACAAGTAAACTAATAACCTAGCAATTCAAAAAGGGTTTGCAAGCGGTTAAATTTTTGTAGGAATTTTACCAATTCCGCCATTCAACAAGAAATTCAACATGAAAAAATTATTTGTATTCGCTTTATGTACTTTCTCTGTTTCTAGCTTTGCCTTAACCCCGCGAATAGAAACAGCATCAAACTCAGACTCTTTTATCAGTTTTCGCACGGCTAATGATGCTATTTATTGCTCTGGCGACCTTCCTGGTCTAAACCCCAAAGTTGAATGTGTTACTAAAATTAAAGGAAAACCGATTTTACCGCGTCCGAAAGATTGTGAATTCGAATGGGGCGAGCTATTTTCTGTTGGCGCGACAGGAAAGGCTTCACTTGTTTGTGCAAGTGATACCCCCGCTGTACCAGACTCACCAATCTTAAAAGATGGTGAAACAATTAAAGGCAAAGGCTGGCAATGCACTGCTTCGGGCGATTCATTAACTTGTTCAAATAAAGAAAAACACGGTTTTAAAATTAGCCAAGCAAAACAAAAATTGTTTTAGCTTGCAGCGTATTTGAAAAATACACAATACGTTAATTGCCTTACTACAAGAGCGGTCAAATTTTTCTCACTTTTTACAAGGAACACCAATCATGAAAAAGTCTCTTCTCTTAACGATTCTTTGTCTTCCATTTATGGCTCAAGCTAACGACAGTACGGGAACAGTCTCTACTGGTGGTGTGGAATATATTAAAAATGAGCATATTGCGATGCAAAAAGAAAACCTATTTATCAGCCAAGATAAAATTAAGGTGGAATATGAATATCGCAATCTGACCGATAAAGACATTACTGAGACGGTGCTATTCCCATTACCGGAAGTGATGCTGCACGATTACGGTGATTTTGCTGACACCCAAAGTTTAATCAATTCTTTTAAGATTTATGCGAATGGCAAAGAAATCAAACCGACGACTCATGTACGCGCGTTCTTTTACGAAACCAAAAATGCAGATGATGCAGAGAAAAGAGAATTGGTTTCTCACGATGTCACGGACATTCTTCGTGCCTGTGGTTTAACTGAAGAAGAGTTAATGGAGCCTTGGTTGCGTAAATCTGATTCGGCAAATAAGAAAATCTTGAAATGTCAGGATCCACGTCTTGCTAAATATTCATACAAAGACTTTGAGGATAGCCAGGATATCACTTGGGGTGGACAAATCATTTATAGCTGGCAACAAACCTTTAAAGCCAATTCGATTACTCAAATTCAGCACGAATATCTCCCTCTTTTAGGATCTGGCATGGGGCTTCATGATCTCGTGGATTATAAAAAGTTTGCCGATACTTTTTGTATTGATCCATCATTTAAAAAATCAGTAAAAGCAAAATCTAATCAAGGGATATACTACCGTGAGCTAGGTTATATTCTCAAAACTGGAGCAAACTGGGCAAAACCTATTGCGGATTTTACGCTTACCATTGAAAGACCCAAAGATCAGATTGTTTCTTTCTGCTGGAAAGGTAAAGGCGAAGTGAAAAAAGTACTGCAAAATGACAAAGTTGTGCAATATCAAGTAAAAGAAAAAGACTTCTTACCACAGCATGATTTAGATGTGCTATATGGTATAGATGCAAAGTTTTTTTAACTAAAAAAGCTTGCTTAGTAATATGCTTTTACAATAAAGAGAAGACAAACCTCACAGAATTTTTCACAAGAAATAAAAATGAAAAAATTACTTACATTAGCTTTATGTGCTTTATCCGTTTCGGCTTTTGCAACAACACCTTCAATCGAAGATCAAATGTCGTATCCACCACAACCGCCACTTCTAGATTTTCCTAATTGGTGGAGTGTAATTGCTTATAATCCACAAAATGGTGCTTTTGGTTATGGCGAGGGAGATATGATAAAGCCTGCTCAAAATAAAGCACTAAAGGATTGTGAGCTTGCTTCAAATGATGCAAATAAACAACATTGTCAAATTGTCACAGAAGCTAATCATGCTTGTGTTGCATTGGCAACAGGAGACTCTCCTGAAAAATATGCCGCAGTTCGCAAGTTCAGAATGAAGCTAGAAGAAGTTGAACAAGAAGCCTTAGCAGCTTGTAAAATGAATTCAGCGAATTGCTCAATCACCTTCTCTGCTTGCGGAAAATAATCTTAAAAAAGGAACGCTCTATGAAAAAAACCTTACTTTGCCTTTGTCTCTTTTCTTCTGCCGCTTATGCTAACCAATGTGAAATCATCGATAGAGAATTAGCAGCAAGTTATTCAGAGATGAAAACCTACGGCAGCTATAACGAAAACAATGAAGAAAAATACCAGTCTTCAGAAAAACGTTTTAAAGAGGCGTTAGCCAAAATTGAAAAATTTAGAAGGCAAATTCTGCGATTGGGAAAAAAAGCACCTAAAGCGGGGGTTGGCGTGCTCACGTCAAAAGACAATAAGCTTCAGATTCTGACTTGGGATTGGCAATCTGGCGGCACAATGCACGAATATGGTAGCATTTGGCGTTATCAGTTACCTAACGGCACTTGGAAAACGGAATTTAATGAGTTAGACTCTGATTCTGATATAACCAGCCTAACAGCCCCTAAATTGAATGGAAAAACCTTACTATTTTGTAGAAACTGCTAACATCTACAGTCAATGCCATCATGCACTCGCAGCGAAATTTTTATCAAATTACAGAAAAAAAGGTTTAGAAGAAGCTAATCTGATTCAAGGTAAAGCACCGACTTCTAATATTGGTGTATCGTATATCTCATATACGAATAATGATTTACCAAAATCAAATGCCTATTTTGATTACGACTTGAAAAATAACCGCTTTAGCTTCCCGCTCGTACATGAATTTGAAGAGACCTGTGGTAACGGGAAAATGACCCCTGAACGCATTTATTATCGTTTTGATGGCAAACACTTTGTAAAAGAGAAAAAAACTAAAAAATAGATCTATTCCTGTACTCACATAAAAAAGGGGCTCGAATCCTTATTAAAGGATCCCCCCTTTAAGGAAACAGTGATGTCTGTAAAAACATTTGAAAAATTGACCGCACTTTTAGATAAACATCAAGCACACTACCGTGTGGTTGAGCATCCGACTGCAGGAAAATCAGAGGAAGTGGCTAAAATCCGTGGTACAGAATTAGGACAAGGGGCAAAAGCGCTAGTATGCAAAGTGAAAGGAAATGGCGTAAAACAAGCGGTATTAGTTATATTGCCAGCCGATCAACAATCTGATTTGAGTAAAGTAGCGGCCTATTTAGGTGGTACGAAAGCCTCGCTTGCCAGCCCTGCAGAAGTAGATACCTTAACAGACTGTGTATTTGGTGCAATTCCGCCTTTTAGCTTTCATCCTGATTTGTTGCTAATTGCTGATCCTAGCTTACTGTCTCGTTATGATGAATTAGCATTTAATGCAGGTACGTTAGAACGCTCTATTATTCTCAATACACAAGATTATGCCTCAATCATTCAGCCCACATTAGTGGATGTAATAAAAACCGAATAGAGAAAAGATTGGTTGTCTTTCATTTGATTGATACAATGCTTCCGTTTTTCTATTAATTGGACATCTCATGAAAAAATATCTTAAAGCATTTATTCTTTTTCCGTTGATTATTCAAATTATTGGCACTGTTGCCTTAACATTCTCGAATAATGATACTGATCAAATTCAGAGCTCAGTGCTTTCTGTCTTTATTGTGGCTGCAGTGCCGACTTTTCTCATTACGCTTTGGGCGGCATTTCACCGTTATGCAAGCTACAATGTGAAAGCTATTGCATTAATTGCAGGATTAATCGGATTTAGTTATACCGTCGTGGCAGGATTCTTTATGCGACCCTAGTTAATGACATGGGATTTGGCGAATGGTTACGCGCTGGAGGATTAGAAATCACCTGCTTAATGGCTGCAGGTTTGGCACTTTATTCTGTTATGGTACTACCGCTCTTATTACCTAAAGAACGCCCACTATAAGGCGATTTGAGGCGAATATTGAGCAGTTAAATCCACCAAATCTGTTAATGAAATTGACCGCACTTGATTGTTTTCTGGCAAAAGTGCGGTTAAATTTCGGGCTAAAACATCCTGTTCCAACATAAAACATTGTCCTTTGCATTGAGTAAACATTTCTCCGTACTTTACCGCTAGTAACACACCGTCTTGCCATAAAACCACCGCATCATTTTCCGTGATTTCAGTCAAATAACGTTGAAGTTCTGTCTCAGAATAATGAGCTTGAGAAAAGGTATAAAGCATAATATTCCTTAAAACGTAAACACTTTTTCTGCTTGGCTAAGTTTATTGATCAGCGAAGTGCGGTCAATTTTTTCAGCAGATATAATGAGTTGTTCAGCTTGCAAATTGTATTGGTCGAGCGAATTAGCACAAACAAAGCGCTGTTCAATATCGTATAAATCTAATAATTTAAAGGTACGAATAAAATCTTTTTGTAACAATAACTCAGGATGTTGCCCATCGAGTAAATTTAATACGCCATCATCGATAAAAAAGACACCAATTTCCTCTTCATCACAAAATGCTGTTGCCGCGAGTAAAGCATCTAAGCCTTCACGAGAAATTGCGTTTCCATGCGGTGCGGTACGAAATAAGAATGCCAGCTTCATAATGTCACCACCCGATCTGCTTTTAATGCCATCGCCATAAACTCGCCTAAGCCTGCAGTCTTAAACCTTCTGCCAAATTGGTTTTATCAGTCTCTTTTGCCGTAAGTGAATCCACTACGCCACGACGTTGTGAAGCGGCTACACATAAATGCAAAGGAATATGATGTTGCGCTGAAAAGGCTTGCCAAGCTTGCGTGAGATTAAATTCATCATTGGCAGGATAAACCAAGCCATTGCCATTACTCACCCCCTCTTGGAAAAAGAAAATTTGGCTAATGGCATGCCCTTTTTCAAGTAAAGCTTGGGCGAATTGATAGGCAAGAAAAGCCCCTTGTTTTCCATAAACAGGACTTTTCACGGCGAGAACATAGTTCATTACTCTTGCTCTTGTTTGATTTGACGAATATATAAATACACGGTGTGGCGAGAAATCGCGAGGCGATCCGCCACTAAATTGATCGCATCTTTAATATCAAAAATGCCTTTTTCGTAAAGTGAAATCACAATCTGACGGTTCTTATTATTGTTTGAAACCGAGCGATCTGCATTTACTTCTTCAATGGTTTTTTCTACCGTTTGTGCCACCAATTCTTCCACTGAACTTGCAAAATTGACGGAAGAGGTTTCATTTTGTTCTTGCGTTGGCATAAACGCCTGCATAAATTGAGAAACCGGCACATCCAAATTAATATTGATACAAAGTAAACCAATAATACGTTGCTTACTATTTCGAATCGCGATGGTCACAGACTTCATCAATACATTGCCTTTCGCACGCGTGAAATAAGGCTTAGACACACTCTCACTTTGCATATTACGCAAAGATTTCAAGGCTAAATCCGTAATCGGGGAACCCACTTGGCGATTGGTATTATGCCCATTGGCAATACAAATGGCGGAATGTTCAATGTCTTCTAAAGAGTGTAAGACGATTTCACAATGCTCGCCAATCAACGCGCTCACGCCATCAACTACCGCTTTATAGGAAATCAGAATGGTACGATCTTCATCGGTGAAAGGTTGTCTATCGGTTAGTATCATTTTTCAAATCTGGTAGGGAAAATGACCGCACTTTGGATAAAGTGCGGTTGAATTAAGGATTATTTTTTAGGATTAACGTCTAACACTTCAACTTCAAAGTAAAGCGTTGCATCAGGTGGAATTGAATCGCCCGCACCTTGTTTACCATAAGCTAATTCAGGTGGAATCACTAATTCAATTTTGCCACCTTTCTTCACTAACTGAAGGCCTTCAGTCCAACCTTTAATCACTTGGTTTAATTTAAACTCAACCGGTTGACCACGTTCAACAGAGCTATCAAATACTTTACCATCCGGTAATTTACCAGTGTAATGTACTTTTACGATATCTGTTGCTTTAATCGCCTCGCCTTTACCCGCTTCAGTGATTTTGTAAAGTAAGCCATCTTTGGTGCTTTTCACGCCATCTTTTTTCGCAAATTCAGCGCGGTATTTATCGCCTTCTTCTTTTGCAGCTTTCGCTTGTTGTTCTACTTTTGCTTTCGCCGCAGACACTAATTGCTCTTGAATGCCATCTAAGGTTTTTTGAATTTTTTCGTCTTTACGAACATCAACTTTACCTTCTAATGCATCTTTTAAGCCATCTAAAATACGCGCATTGTCGTATTGAATCACTTCTTTTTGAGCATCCACTAAATCTTTTACTTGGTTACCCATTAATGCACCTACAGCATAAGACGCATCACTTGCGCTTGGCGCTGCTTTATCTTCTGCAAAAACAGAACCTGAAACAACCGCACTTACCATAAGTGCAGCAAGAGAAAGCTTTTGAATTTTCAACATTTTGCTTGATCCTTTATAATAGAAACAGAATAGCGAATAGGTTAAATCGGATTGACCAAATTCACAACATTTTTTTAAAAATTAGAGAAATTTTATGCAAAAATCAACAAATTTTTAGAAGATCGCATTGCTGAACTTGAAATGAAAATTGCGTTTTCAAGAACAACTTTTAGACGAGCTAAACCAAGCATTAGTTCAACAACAGTTTGATATGGATAAAATTCAACTTCAACTCCGCTATCTCGCCGGCAAATTAAAAGATATTCAACCTTCTAATATTGCCAGCCAAGCAGAAGAAACACCGCCTCCGCATTATTAAAATGTAATAAAACCATATTTTTATCTAAATGCGTGATCTTCATCACAAATTCATAAAAAAATATTTTTTTATTTTATTGAAAAAAATAACCAAGTGTTTTATGGTTACCTCTATCGTTGTAAGCCAAATAGAGGATGTAAAAAAATGGCAAAATTAGAAATAAAAAATATTACAAAAAAATTTGGTGACTTTTACGCAGCAAATAATATTACTTTTACCGCTGAAGAAGGCGAGTTTGTCACCTTATTAGGACCAAGTGGCTGTGGTAAAACCTCCTTATTAAAATTAATCGCTGGATTTCATGTAGCTGACGAAGGTGAAATCCTTATCGGAGGAAAAAATGTTAACCATGTTCCTCCAGAAAAACGCAATACAGCCATGTGTTTCCAATCTTATGCCCTTTTCCCTCACCTCAACGTTTCTCACAATATTTGCTATGGTTTAAAGCAACGTAAAATTGATATTGAAGAACAAAAACAGCGTTTAAATCTCGCATTGAAACAAATGGATTTAGAATTTCATAAATTGAAATTACCCAATGAGCTTTCTGGAGGCCAACAACAACGTGTCGCATTAGCCAGAGCCATGGTAACTCGTCCAGATGTGATTTTATTTGATGAGCCGCTTTCTAACTTAGATGCTAAATTACGCGAAAATGTACGTTTTGAAATAAAACAACTCTCAAAGCAATATAATTTGACTAGCATTTACGTGACTCACGATCAGGCTGAAGCCCTAACCATGTCAGATAAAATCATCGTGTTAAATAAGGGCTCTATTGAGCAAATTGGCTCACCTCAAGATATTTATCATCATCCTAAAAACCGCTTTGTGGCAGATTTTATTGGAATTGCCAATATCACGGAAGCCAATGTGAAAAACATCGGTGACAATCTTTATGCAGTTAGTTCTATTTTTGGCGATTTCACCGTATTTTCTGAGAAAAAACCGGAATCAGAACGAATTTATATTTGCTTTCGACCAGAAGACATTGAATTGTTACCAAACGCACAAACGGAAGCGGAAAACCAAATTACAGTAGATATCATTAACACCGCTTTTATGGGCAATATCACGGAAGTGCAAGGCATCATTAAACGTAATGATGAAGAGAAAAAATTACGTCTTCAACTAACAAAATGCCCGAATTTGAGCGATAAACTCACCTTTACGATTCCCCGCCATGCGATTAAATTCTTGGAGTCCGTAAAATGAAAAGTCTCAAAAATGATGTAAAAGCATGGTTATTGCTATGCAGCGGTTTAGGTACGATCCTATTTTTAATGGGATCTACGTTCTACATTGTCGTCTCTCAAAGCCTTGGTTTATACAGTATGGGCGGGGAAGAAAGCCAATTTAGTTTGGAGTATTGGCAAGCCGTATTAAATAGTCCTGTATTCCAAAATTCGTATATTTATTCCGTAAAAGTGTCTTTACTAGGGGCGATTTTATCCATCATCGTGGCTTATCCCATTGCCATGTGGTTGCGTAAAAATTACCAGCCAAGGTAACAATTATAACTATCTTGCGGGCGCCTATGTTGGTACCTGGATTAGTTGCAGCCTTCTTGTTCGTCAATATGATTTCTTACCACGGCATTCTTAACGAAGTATTCGTTTATTTAGGCATTTGGGACGAACCGAAAACCCTACAAAATGACGAATTTGGCTGGGGGGTAGTAATTTTACAAATGTGGAAAAACATTCCTTTTGCTTTAATTCTTATTGGTGGCGCGGTTAATTCGTTGAAAACCGATTTATTAGATGCCGCTGCAAATTTAGGTTCGAATCCTTGGCAACGTTTTCGTTATGTGATCTTCCCTCTAACCTTAGGTGCAGTACAAGTTTCCTTTATTTTAATATTTATCGGCGCACTCGGTGATTTCGCCTTTTATAGCATTGCCGGTCCTCGCAGTACCTATTCTTTAGCGCGTTTAATGCAAATGTCTGCCTATGAATTTGAAGAATGGAATCAAAGTGCGGTCATGGCATTAACGATTATGTTGACCTCTGCCTTCTTCACCATCCTAGTGTCATTATTGATTAAACCATTAGCCGTCAAACGTGGAGAAGTCAAATGAATAGTTCCGCACAAATCACAACGAAAAATGGTCGATTAATCGCACGTATTTCCTTAATTTTCTTTATTCTTGCTAATTTTATTTGGTTATTCTTACCCTTTTTAATGGCAGGTTTATGGTCATTGGTAGATCCCGCTAAACCGTGGAGTTATCCAGATATTTTCCCTCAATCATTATCTTTTGAGCGTTGGAAAATTGTATGGGAAACCACCTCTTTACCTGAAGCAATGTTTAATAGCTATACCATTGCGCCTACGGTTTCTCTGATCACGATTTTACTCTCTCTCCCAACAGCTTATGCATTTGGACGTATGGAGTTTAGAGGTAAAAAATTAGCCGAATTATTGACACTGATTCCATTGGTTATTCCAGGCATGATTATTGCCCTATTCTTTAGCCGTATGTTATTGGATTTAAATATTAATAATCCATTCATCGGTATTGTTATTGGGCATGTTGTACTCACGTTACCTTATGCTATTCGGATTTTATCCGCGGGCTTTTCTTCTGTCCCACAAGATCTCATTGATGCTAGCCGTGACTTAGGTGCATCTAAATTTACCGTTTTCAAAGACGTGTATATGCCGATGTTAAAACCCAGTTTTTTAGCATCAATTATTTTCTGTTTAGTGAAAAGTATTGAAGAGTTTGCTATCGCTTTCGTTATCGGCTCACCAGACTTTATTACCGTGCCAACCATTTTATATTCCTTCCTCGGTTATTCTTTTATTCGTCCGAATGCAGCCGTTGTATCGATTATTTTGTTGGTACCAAACATTATTTTGATGATGATTATCGAAAAATTGTTGAAAGGGAATTATCTCTCTCAATCCACAGGAAAAGCATAATTTTCACAAGGAGCATCTTATGCAAAAAAATATCCGTAAACTTTTATCCATTGGTCTTACCGCTGCTGCCTTAGCTGTCAGTAATTTTGCTTCAGCTTCCACGGACTTAAGTGGTAAATCTTGGAGTGAAATCGAAGAACTGGCCAAAAAAGAAGGAAAATTGACAGTTAGCGTTTGGTATTTGCAGCCGCAATTCCGTAATTTTGTCAAAGAATTTGAAAATCAATACGGCATTAAAGTCAAAGTACCTGAAGGCACCTTGGACGGTAATATCAATAAACTGATTGCTGAAAAAAATCTAGAAACCGGCAAAATGGATGTGGTTGTGTTAAATGCTGACCGTTTAGGCAACGTAGCGAAAAATGACATTCTTGTAAAACTCAATAACTTACCAAATTTCGATAAATTAAATCACCACTTACAAGGTGTTGAATTAGGCGATATGGCTTTAGGTTACTGGGGTAATCAAACCGGTCTAGCTTATGATCCTATGCGAATTAAAGAAGAGGAATTGCCACAATCTTGGGCAGACATGGAAAGCTATATTGATAAATCCAAAAAAATTCGGCTATTCAGATCCAAATGGCGGCAGCTCGGGTAATGCCTTCATTCAACGAGCTTTAGTGTACATCAATGGTGATTATGATTATCGTACCGATAAAATCGATGAAGCACAAATTGCTAATTGGAAGAAAACCTGGGATTGGTTCAGTAGTAAAAAAGATGCGCTAATCCGTACCGCTTCGAATGCTGATAGTTTAACCCGTTTAAACGACGGTGAGTTAGTAATTGTCTCCGCATGGCAAGATCACTTGTTCAGCTTGCAAAAACAAGGTGCAATTACTGACCGTTTAAAATTCTATGTACCAAAATTTGGAATGCCTGGTGGTGGTAATGTTGTAACCGTAGCAAAAAATGCGCCGAACCCAGCCGCATCACTTGTTTTCGTGCATTGGATTACTTCACCTGAAGTACAACAAAAATTAAACCAAGAATTCGGTGTTCGTCCACTCAATAGTGAATCTGGTTTGAAAGATACTATTTTCTTCTCAACACCATGGCGTAAAGCCGAAATGGAAGCCTTCACGAAAGAGGTTATTTCGAGATAAACAACAAACCGCACTTTAACGTGCGGTTTACTTTTATAGGCTAATAAAGTGCGGTCAGTTTTAACCACATTTACAACCAAACAAAATAAGTCATGCTGCCGATAATGGCGATACAGAATAGATTTAAAATCAAACCGACTTTCGCCATATCAAGTTGTTTCACATTGCCTGTTGCAAACACAATAGCATTTGGCGGTGTGGCGATTGGTAGCATAAATGCACAACTTGCCCCACAAGCGATAATTGCGGCTAAAGCGATAGGCGGTAAATTCATGGATTGTGCCACTGAAATCACAATTGGCATAATCAATGCAGCACTGGCGGTATTCGATGTAAATTCTGTTAGGAAAATAATAAATGCGGTTATCACAAAGCAAGTACCCAAAGCGGTTTGGTTTGTACAAACTGAACGATGCTATCCGCCATAATCTTACTGGCACCCGAATCTTTCATCACGATACTGAGTGTTAAACCACCACCGAATAAAACGAGCACGCCCCATTCAACACGTTCTTGGATTTCTTTCCAGCTTGCCACACCTGAGATACAAATAAAGATCACCACACATAGTGCAATAACCGTATCAAAGTTTTCGATTTTTTTCGGCAATTCAAGAAGAGAGCTAATCCATGGATTTAGAAGAGAACTGAAAAGCAGCATAATCGCCATGCCGATAAAGATCAGTAAAGTAATGATATTTTTTCGATTAAAAGCTGACTTTCTCAAGTGACGGATTAAATTCACAGAAAAGTCTGGACGTAAAATTACCCATAAAGAAAAAATCATTGAAGGCACAAGTAAGACCATCACTGGAAAGCCGTAACCTAGCCATTCCGTGAAAGTCACTGGAATTTGAGATGCCAAAATCGCATTCGGCGCACTGCCCACTAAGGTACCAATACCACCAATACTGGCACTAAATGCCATACCTAATAACACGAAGGCATACAACCGATGATTTTTCTCTGCATTGATACCTTTTAACATCCCCATCGTAAGCGGCAACATCATCGCTGCTACGGCGGTGTTGTTAATCCACATAGAAAGAAATGTAGTTGCAGTAAACAGATAGGTGATAGAAAGTTTTAAGTTTCCTTTGGCTAAACGGATAATGTAATTCGCAATAATCTTATCTAGATTCTGAATTTGTAACACCGCAGCCACCACAAATCCCCCAAAGAACATATAAATAATTGGGGTAGAGAATGGTGCAAGCGCTTTTTGTGTATTAATCAAACCTAATCCAATGGCCACAACAGGCACCATAAGGGATGTCACGGTAATATTAAAGGCTTCCGTTAACCATAAAAATACCAATAAAAATCAGCAGGGCTAACCCGCGGTTCTCTTGGGAAGAAAACGGCAGTATTTTGATTAATACCAACATGAAGACAAAGTCTAAGGAAAGAATAAGAAGACTTTTATATTTAGAGAGAAAGGTTTGTTGAGTTTGCATATACAATCTCCTATAAAACGATAGGGGAGATCATTAATTAGCATTTAACCGAAAAAATTGAAACATATTTTTAACAAATTTGTGACATGCTTCAAACTATTTTTGTATAAACAACAAACCGCACCTAAAAGTGCGGTCTGTTTTGCTTTCGTTTTTTATCGTTGCACACGTGCTTGAATACGTTCTGGCAATCTTAATCCAACGAGAGCAACAAGGACAATTGTCCAGAATAAGGTCACATACACAAGGGCTGAACCAAGTCCGACTCTTTCGCTAAGTGCGGCGGCAATCACTGGAGACACCCCTCCACCAATCGCGGCGAAGTTATAGATGAAACCAATACCTGTGCTTCGCATTTCAGCTGGGAAGAAAGTCGCCATATATTTTGGTACTAAACCGGCAATCCCTAAGTTAGTTGCGAGTAAGAAGAAGAGCAGTGCACCAAGCGCTAATACATTATTTTCCGGCAAATAGAATACTGGGAAGAGGAAGAAAAGTGATAACAATAAGCTATATACAAAGGTTTTCTTCTCACCCAATTTGTCCCCGATAAAGCCTGCAATTAAAGTACCGATAAGAATACCAAAGCCCGCCCAGAACATCAGTGATTTCACATTTTCAGCATAGCCGTTTTCTTTGAGGTAAAGTGGAAGTAAGCCTACTACCGGCCAGTTTACGGAGAAAATTGAATAACAAACTAAGAAAATAATTAAGGTAATTGGTAATTGTTTTTTAGTGAATAGGTCAGTAAGTGGAACTTTATTCACTTTACCCGCCGCTTTTGCTTGTGCCCATTCTTCACTTTCAGGTGCATGGCGACGAACATAAAGCACTAAGGCGACTGGCGCTAAACCGATGAAGAAAGCCATACGCCAACCATAAGTTTGAGACACCCAAGGGATCACTTGAGAAGCAAGAATATTACCAATAGAGAAGCCACTTACTAAAAATGCACTGGCTTTTGTACGTAAATGTTGTGGCCAACTTTCAATGGCATAAGAGGAAGAACAAGCATATTCACCCGCCATCCCCATACCGATAATCATACGGAAAATGAAAAGCCAAATATAACTGGTGGATAGGCCGCACAAGAATGTGCCAACGGAATACGTGATAATGGAAACAATCATCGCCAAACGGCGGCCATATTTATCGGCAAAGCTACCAAAAATCGCCCCACCTAATGGACGAGCCACAAAGGCCGCAAGTAATAATGTGGATGTTTCCGTTGTGCTCATGGCGAATTCTTTTTGAATATCCAAAAGCACATAAGTGATAAGCATATAATCGAAGCCATCAAAAACATAACCTAACCAAGCCGCAAATAACGCTTTTTTTTGCGTAGGACTGACTTCTTTATACCATGGTAGTGATGTTGTCATAACAACCTCCTTTCCTTGTATTTGAGAATTTTGTGGTTTAGATCACAGAATTTAAAATCACTGCTAATTTCTGCTTGCATAAATAAAGATAAGACGTATGATGTCTTATGTCAATTAAAGAGAATGAGAGCTGGATCACAAATTCAGAAAATAGATTAGAAAATGAGAACAGAAATGAAAAAAACAAGTAAAAAAGAAGCAAGTCTCGTTTTACAGGATAAAATCAAATCACTCATCATCAAACAAAATCTTAAATCTGGCGATTTGATGCCAACAGAAAATGAGTTGATTGAACAACTTGGTGTGAGCCGTTCCAGTTTGCGTGAGGCCATTAAATCTTTAGAGGCGCTACACATTTTAGACATTCGCCATGGCGTCGGCACCTTTGTGAGTGAATCCTCTCTTGTACCAATGATCCGTGGATTAAGCTTTCACACCCAGCTGAATTTACATAATGATCATAATCAGCTGATTAATATTTTGGATATTCGGGAAATTTTGGAATACGGTTTCGCTCCGATGGTTTTAGGAAAAATTAGCCAAGAACAGACCGCACTTTTGCAAAAATCAGTGGCCAATATGGAAAAAAATGCCCGTGAGCAAAAATTTTCGCCTAAAGATGAGTACCACATTCATTTAAAACTTTATGAACCATTAAATAACCCGTTACTGATTCAGTATTTAGATGCGTTTTGGCAAATTTATCAGCAAGTAGAAAAAGGCCTACCGCCACCAACACTTTCTCCTGAAAAATTAGCCATGCAACACCGTGAATTAATTGATGCGGTAGAAGCACATGATTTGGTACGCATGCAACGCGCGATCTTGCAATATTTCCAAAGTATTCGCCAACGCTTACAACAAGGAGGGCATGATGCAAACTAATGGACTAAACATTGCCTTAATCGGCTGCGGCTTTTTTGGCGTTCAGTTGGCTTCCGCATTTGATAAAGCCCAAGCAAACTTAATTGCGGTGACCGATATCAATCCTTCTCTTGCACAAAAACTTGCAGATCAATACGGCAGCCAAGCCTTTTTTAGTGTGGAAGAAATGTTGGCTGAAACCAAACCTGATTTAGTGGTTATCGCCACACCAAACTACGCCCATTATTCTCCGGCTATTTTGGCGTTAAACGCTGGCTGTCATGTCTTTATTGAAACGCCTTTTACCTTAAGCTCTTCTCAAGGCCAACATTTACGCCGTCTTGCCGAAGAAAAAGGCAAATTCATTTTTGTGGGCCATTTAGAACGTACATTACCTGGCATGTTGAAAGTCAAAGCGGCTTTAGAACAAGGAAAATTAGGCCGCATTACGGTAGCTCGTGCCATGCGTCAGCGTTGGATTGAAAATCTACCAAACAAAGAATGGTGGAAATTAGATGCCAATCTTACGGGCGGCGAGCTTTTCCACCTTATTCACGAACTGGATTTACTCTGTTGGTTATTAGGCGATATTGAGGCGGTCTTTGCTCAAGCGGCTAATCAAGCGCATCACGATACGCCAGACAGCCGTGATGTGTTGCAGTTGCTATTACGTTTTAAAAATGGCGTGTTAGGCTCGCTCGAAATGGGCACAGCTTATCGATTACACCAATGGGGCATTCAAATTCATGGTGAAAACGGTGTGATTGAAGTCAATTTCTTTACCTCAAGTGTCACATTTAATTATCTAGATGGAAAAATAGAACACGTTGATTTATTTGATGAATTTGAGGCTGATTTATCTTTACGCGAAAGTGCCAAAGGCACACAGCAATATAATGTTACCCACGCACCTTGCCAACTTTGGTTAAGCCGAGCGGCTGAAATCGAAGTGCAAAGCGTGGTAGAGCACTTAACGCAAGGAAAAACCAGCCCATTAAGTCTATGTTTAACTGAAGCCATCGAAGTTGCAGAAGCAGCGAAGCAATCCATGGTAACGGAAAAACAAATCTCAGTGAAAAAATAAGGAGTTTATTATGATGCGATATGGTGTTGTTGGCGTTGGCTATTTTGGTGCGGATTTAGCCCGTTTCATGAATGAATTTGATGATGCACAGATTACCATGGTATACGACCCTGAAAATGGTGAAACCATTGCGAAAGAATTACAATGCGTAGCGGCAAAATCGCTTGAAGAATTAGTCACTTCCCCTGAGGTGGATTGCGTAATTGTCGCCACTCCAAACTACTTACACAAAGAACCGGTAATCCTAGCAGCGAAAAACAAAAAACACGTTTTCTGTGAAAAACCAATCGCCTTAAGTTATCAAGACTGTGACGACATGGTCCGCGCTTGCGAAGAAAATGGCGTTACCTTTATGGCTGGCCACGTGATGAACTTCTTTAACGGTGTTCACCATGCCAAAGAATTAATCAATCAAGGCGTGATCGGTAAAGTGCTTTATTGCCACACCGCACGTAATGGCTGGGAAGAACAACAACCAACCATTTCATGGAAAAAAATCCGTGAAAAATCTGGCGGTCACTTATACCACCATATTCACGAATTAGACTGCGTACAATTCATTATGGGTGGCATGCCAAAAACCGTTACCATGGCAGCCGCCAATGTTGCACACAAAGGCGAAAAATTCGGTGATGAAGACGATATGATTTTTGTCACCATGGAATACGATGATAATCGCTTCGCAGTTCTAGAATGGGGTTCCGCTTTCCGTTGGGGTGAGCATTATGTATTAATTCAAGGGGAAAAAGGTGCGATCAAACTTGATATGTACAATACCAAAGGCACCCTTCGCGTGGATGGAAAAGACACCTATTTCCTCATTCACGAAACCCAAGAAGAAGATGATGACCGCACCCGTATTTACAACAGCACAGAAATGGACGGTGCGATTCAATACGGTAAACCAGGCAAACGCACACCGCTCTGGTTGAGTTCTATCATGAAAAAGAAATGCGTTATTTAAACGATATTCTTCATGGTATGGAACCAACTGAGGAATTTGCAAAATTACTCACCGGTGAAGCTGCTCGTGCGGCTATCGCTACTGCCGATGCATGTACTCGTTCTCGTTACGAAAACCGCAAAGTTGATTTATCAGAAATCATCGGCAAATAAAAATAAGATAAAAATTAACCGCACTTTGGTTGAGAAGTCAAAGTGCGGTTACTTTGCATGAGATATATTACTCAAGGTTAAAGAAAAAACCTAAAGCCAAAGGTTTAGATCTGAAAAGACATATAGATAATATTTTGCAGAAACTACAGCTTGCAGTTCTCTATAATGAATTAAAAGGAAAAATAAATGCTGTCGGCAATATTACATGGGAAGAAGACAGGTAGTGGACTAGCCGGAACCAGATTAAAAATAGGAGAAACGCAAGGAGCAGAGGATATTTTGACATCAAGTGTTTTTGAAAGAATAGCTTATTTACCCGATGAAGTATTTAGCCTATTTATTCAAAATCTTCTTAATGGTTATGATTTTGGTCACTTATACGAAATAGAATTCTGGCCATATTGGGAAATAAATAACGCCAGAATCGAGCCCGATGTCGTCTTATTTAATCAAATGCAACAAACCATTATTGTCGAAGCCAAACGATACGATAATACCCAGCAACAATACGCGTATCAACTCGCTAATGAAATTCAGGCTGCTTATAACAATGAAATAAACGATCCTATTTTACTAACTGTTGGTGGAATGCATGAATATAGTGCCAAAAACAAGAAACAATTAAAGAAACAAATAGACGATATACTACAAGCTAGAAATCTTGAAATCACTTATCAATTATATGTTAAAAGCTGGCAAGACATTTATTTGACTTTAGAGCAGGCTATAAAAGAAGACAAAGCTCAATTTCTACAAAGGCTACTTAGCGATATTAGGGAAGCCTACGATTGGCATGATATTCGTTATAAACCTTACCAATGGCTAAAAGAATTAAAAGAACAAAAGATTACTTATACTGAATACCCTCAATTAATTAAGCAAAAAAACACATGGATTCAATTAAAACCCATTAATTTAACACATGAAAAAATTTCCTCTTTTCTAGGAGAATGCTAATGAACCAAAATGATATGAACCTTATTCTACAAGATGTCAGAAAGGCCTACCGATTGCTAGCTGATTATCAACAAAGAATTATTGAATTAATTACCTTCATAAAAAAAGAACTAGATATTGAACATTATTCCCAGTCAAAACCAAATTCCTTGGCCCCTGTTTCTATGCATAAAATTTATAATATTGGGGATGGTATTGGTTGGCAATTTTTTTACCAATGATGAACTTAACCTTATTACTGCATAAAACTCATAGCATTCCTGCTGGTGAAGAATGGCAAAAATCACATTAAGCCAAATGATTTAGTCTTTAGTATAGAAATAGCTTCTGATGAAAAATAATGATGGTGATCTCATCCCCTATTAATAGTAAAAAGCGAGCTCCAAATCTATATTTATAAATGTATAAAATATAAAAGAAAAAAATAATTGGTATCGTGATGTTTGGGAAATTTTTCGAATATCCAGAGTTTGGTAAAGCTACACCCTATCAAAAATAAATCAAGTGAAATTGAATACGAAATCTATGGTGAATCTTTAGATTTATCTGAAATGTATGACGAGGAAAGTGTGAGATCGACTCTTGATGCCTTTAGAAAACGCGCTTCTGAGAAACTAAAACAAGAAATCTAAAATATACTGTAGAATACCGCACTCCTAACCGCACTTACCAAAAAAGTGCGGTTGTTTTTTTTGAATGTTTTTAAGAAACTTACGGCGATAACCGCTCTCTTTCCCATTTCCCCTCATTGTATAAATAACAAATTCTGTCATGTAAACGACTTGGGCGACCTTGCCAGAATTCTATGCGATCAGGAATCACAAGATAGCCACCCCAATGTGGTGGGCGTGGCACATTTAATGGATGTTTTGCTGCAATCAACGCGGCTTTTGCTAATAAAGATTTGTGGCTAGAAATGACCGCACTTTGCTCACTGGCCCAAGCGCCAATTCGGCTGGTGTAAGGGCGCGTTGCAAAATATTCATCTGATTGTTCAGGCGAGATTTTTTCGGCTTTGCCCTCAATACGAACAGAACGTTCTAATTCAGGCCAAAAGAATGTCAGGGCGACGAAAGGATGATGTTCTATGGCGCGACCTTTTCGGCTGTGATAGTTCGTGAAAAATACGAAGCCTTGTTCGTTCACTTCTTTCAACAGCACCATTCGACTTGTTGGACGCCCCTCTTCATTGACTGTCGCGACATTAACACCTGTCGGCTCATTGACTTTAGCCGTAATCGCTTCGTTGAGCCATTTTTCAAATTGTTTTATTGGATTGGGATCGCAATCATGCTGAGAAAGCGCCTGTTTGCAATAATCCTCACGAATATCATGTAAGTCCATTTTCTTTCTCCTTTTGCTTGAAAACAAAAAGCCCTTGCAACTGCAAGGGCTAGTATAGTCCGTTAATTATTTACCATCAACACTCACGCCATAAAACGCATCATAGCCGAATGGGCTTTGTACGTAGCCTTTTACGCGAGGGCTAAGTGGTGCGAAACCAACAGAGTGCGCAACTGGAATCCACGGTGCTTGCTCATGGAAAATCACTTGTGCTTGTTTATAAAGCGCTGCACGTTCTTCTTTATTCGTTAAGCCAATTGCTTTATCTAATAAGGAATCAAATTCTGCATTTTTGAAACGAGCAAAGTTTGAGTTACCAGCATTAGCACTTGCAAGTAATGGAGAAAGGAAGTTATCCGGATCACCGTTATCACCTGACCAACCGAAGATACCTGCCGTTAATTCGCCTGCTTTAGCACGTTTTTGATAGTCAGCCCATTCAAATGTGACTGGATTTGCTTTTACGCCAACTTTCGCCCAGTCTGCCATCACTAGTTCAGCCATACGTTTTGGATTTGGGTTAGACGCACGCACTACTGGTTGAATCCAGAAGTCCGTTTCAAAACCGTTTGGATAACCTGCTTCCGCTAAAAGCTGTTTCGCTTTCTCTGGATCATACGGATAATCTTGGATTTCGTCGTTATAACTCCAAATTGTTGGCGGTAGTGGGTTTTTCGCTGCAGTGCCCGCACCTTGATAAACCGCTTCAATAATTGCTTTTTTATCTACCGCATAGTTCAATGCTTGGCGTACTTTCACATTATCAAACGGTGCTTTTTCTGTATTGAATGCAATATATGCCACGTTCAAACCTTTTTGTTCCAAAAGCTGTACTTTCGGATCAGTTTTCATTTTGGCTAAATCCGCCACGTTCGGGAATAAAATTAAATCACAAGAACCCGCTTGTAACTTCGCATAACGCGTAGTCGCATCTGGTACGATGCTGATGACTAAACGATCAAGCGGTGTACGACCTTTCCAATAGGTTTCATTCGCTACGTATTGTGCCGCTTGGTCAGTTTTGTAATCCACAAAAATAAACGGACCTGTACCTACCGGTTTGTTATCGATCGTTTCTGGTTTGCCAGCTTTCAACATCGCATCCGCATATTCAGCTGAGTAAATAGAAATAAAGTCCATACCCAAGCTTGCTAAGAAAGTCGCATCTTTTTTATTCAAGGTGATACGAACGGTGTTGTCATCCACTTTCTCAACTGATTTTAATAAATCTGGGAATTTCATCGCTTTGAAATACGGATAAGTCCCTTTCGATACATTGTGATAAGAGTGGTTAGGATCTAACTGACGTTGGAAAGAAAAGACCACATCATCCGCATTAAAATCACGTGTTGGCGTAAATTCTTTTGTCGTATGGAATTTCACCCCTTTACGTAGATGGAACGTATAAGTTAAACCATCGTCACTGATCTCCCAGCTTTCAGCCAAGGCTGGCTCAAGATCTGTAGAGCCTTTTTTGAATTCAACCAAACGGTTATATACTTGTTGTGAACTCGCATTGTAAGATGTACCTTCCATTACTAATGCTGGGCTAAAGCTAAGTGGTGCTTTCGCTGTACAGTACACAAATGTGTTATTACCTGAAGGTTTTGCTGTTTCTGCTTTTGCATTTTCTTTTGTCGCAGAACCAGATTGATCACAAGCTGCTAAAAAACAAACTAGCTGCAATAAGAGTTAAGGTCGCTTTTAATTTCATAAGTTTTTCCTTCTTTAATCGGGCAAAACACCCAAACATGAATATAAAAATTTTTACTTAAGATATAAGCAAATCAAACTTTTTAAGAAATAAGAAAAAGATCTTTCTTATAACAAATTAGACTAAGGCATTTAATATTAGCGTTTTTTTCGCAAATGATCCCCGTCTGTTTTGCGTAAATAACTCAATATCCAAACTAATGCAATAGCAAAAAAACAGAAGTGGTCAGAAACGTGTAACTGAAAGCATGTTGTAATGCATCGCCGTCGTTACCCATGAATTGACGATATAACGTCAAAATAATAGATGCCACAGCGATACCAAATCCGATTCCTACTTGTTGCACAATACTCAGCACCGTTGAGCCTACACCGCTTTGTGCCTGTGATAGGTCGCCAACGGTAAGAGTGTTAATTGAGGTAAAAATCATCGACATGCAGGCACCGTACCACATCAGATTACATATAATCCATGTCGTTGATGATGAGGTATCAAGCCATGACATTGAAACCGTCGAGGCTGCCATTAAAAGTGACGATAAAATTAGTGTGGTTTTATAACCTAGCATATTTAAAATATGCCCAATAAAGCGTTTAAATACGACGGACATTAGCGCAATGGGTGCAAGCAACCAGCCTGACTCTTCAGCTGAATAGCCAAAGGAAAGTTGGAACATTAATGGCAATAAGAACGGCACAGCTGAGCCAGAAAGACGAATAAAGATATTGGCTGCAATTCCTAATCGGAATGTTCTTGTATTGAAAAGAGATAACGGCAAAATGGCACGTTCATTACCTTTCGCATAAAAATAATAGGCGACCAATAATGCAATACCAACCGACAATGCACTGTATGTGGTCATATTGTCACGGTGACTTTCTCCGAGTAAATCAAGCCCAAGAGTGAGCCCAACTAAACCAAACGCAAAGAGCAAAAAAGCCCGTCCAGTCTAACTTATTCGCATTACCCTTTATGATTGCCCATCACTTTAGCCGCAGCCCAAAAGCCTAACATGCCAATCGGAATATTGATTAAGAAAATCCAATGCCATGATGTATGTACCACAAGCCAACCACCTAAAAATCGGACCAAGAATCGGGCCAATCAATCCCGCTGTCGCCATTAAATTCCAGGCATTAATTAATTGATTTTTCGGTACGGTTTGAATAATCGCAAGGCGAGCAACCGGCATCATAAACGCACCGCCAATACCTTGAAGAATCCGTGCAAGCACAAGAGTTTCGAGAGAAGTGGCCATCGCACAAGCGACTGAACCGAATACAAAGGTAAAAACAGCGGAGCGGAAAACCGTAAGTGTACCAAATTTAGCAGCCGCCCAAGCAGTTAAAGGAATAAATAAGGCTACGGCAAGAGAATAGGCGATAATCGCCATTTGCATTTCAAAGACAGGGGTTTGCAGATCTGTTGCAATGGTGGGTAAGACAGTATTTAAAATAGTCGCATCCAAGCTTTGCATAAACAAAGCCATGGAAGCTACCCAAGCCAGCCCTTTATAATGCTGGCGTTCTATTACTGCGTCTTTTTCCACCATTGATAAATAAACTCAGCGATCTGTTCAATGTGATTAATATCTAATAAAGTGCGGTCAGTTTCAAGCGAATAATCTGTTGCTAAAGCCAACACGTTTTCATCTAATTCCGGCAAAGGTTTTGTCATCTCTTGTCGATGCAATAGAATCTTTGGAATAGGTTCTTGTTTAAATCCTTCTACCAAAACTAAATCCGTTAAATGACGATCAAATTGTTGGCTTAAATAAGCTAAAGAAACCGGCGCTTGAGGGGTTTCTGTCATTAATGCCCAACGAGTATCACAAGCCATAATAACTTGCGCAGACCCCGCCTCTTTCATGCGCCAACTGTCTTTGCCCTCTTTATCCACGTGAGCGTTGTGATGGCTGTGTTTAATGACTGAAACACGTAGACCTTTTTTGATTAATTGAGGAATTAATTTTTCCAATAATGTGGTTTTGCCACTACCGCTGTAACCAGTGATGCCAAGAAGAGGAAAGGGATTATTCATTGTAAAAACCTTAAGAAAAATGACCGCACTTGATAAAACAAAACCCCGCAAGACGGGGTTTAGCTATCAAAATCCATTAGGTGAAGAAAGTATAGCAAGGGGACATAAAATAGCAACTTTCTCACTTCTAGTGAATTATTTTAGGAATGTTACACCTTGCACAATTCGCTTAGCAGCGGCAATTGGAAGCTGTCCGATAAAGGTAATTTCTTTATCGCCCATTACTTCACTGTAAATCGTATAAGCCCCTTGTTTCCACGTATTTTCTTTTGCAGCGGTGCTGTCGGCTTTATTGACATAAAGGGTGAAAGTGAAAAGACCATCACTAAATAACGCATTTTCAATCACTTCACCATCTATCACATCTTGATTTTGTCGAACTAAATCAAAACCTTGTGGTAACCAATCAGTTTTCCAATTGATTGAAAGCGATGACTCTTGTTTCCCTTCACTTAAAGTGGTGGCACTGACACCTTATTAAGGTAATCTGTTAAACCTCGTAGACGATTATCGATATATAACGTGACCACACGGAATTGATCAAGCAACTTACCTTCGCGATCAAGCATATCACCACGCAATAACAAACTATTTTCTTCATCTAAGAAAATGAGATATTGATAGCGAAAATCGTCTTTTGGCACAATGCGAATGGTATCGACAAATCGTCCTGCAATTCGGTCTTTTCCAAGCTTAATAAAATCATAATTCTGACTAAGCTTACTAAAATCAGTACGAATTATTGCAGGTAGTGCATCCACAATTTCACCACTGTTAATTGTGAAAGCACTTGAACCTGGCTGGAAATAGCTGACTAAATTACCGCGTTGGATGATTTCTTGTTGTTCACCATCTAATGTCACCAATTGTGCATACACTTTTTGCCCTTGCTTAATATGACGATAACGGAACGAGTCCATATTCGTTGGCGTAGTTTGCACAAAAGCAATCTCATAATTTAAATCCCGCATTGCTTGCGACATTTTATTTAATGACTGGATTGGCTCTTCTGCAAATGCCGTAAAAGGCAATAAGAATAATCCTAAAAGTGCGGTTAATTTGAGAAACGTTTTTTTCATAAATAAATCAATTGATCCATAAAAAAATTCACCACGCCTAGGTGGTGAATTATCGATTAATTGCTGTAATTATTTCGCTTGGTTGCTACCCACATTTAAGCTATCTGCATGCATACGACGCTGTAATTCATAGTTTTGCAACATCGTACCAATACGGCGATTTTTCTGCTCAACCTGTTCCGAAGTGGCTACATCTTTGGTCGGAGCGTTGTAACTTACTTCTTGAACAGAACTGTTAAATGGCAAGGTTTGTAAAACTGGGTTTTCAGGTGTAACCGAGGTGTTTTTCGCATTAAATGATTGTACACCTACTACTGCTACTAAACACACACCTGCAGCCACCGCAATTTGTGTCATTGGTGCAAAGAATGCTTTTAATTTTTGCACGAATGGTAAGCTATCGGCTTCCTCCGGTGTTGGTTGAGAAACAGTAATCTCAACATGTTTTACTTCTTCTAATTCAATTAAATCAGCCATTTTCGCCGTAAAATCAGCACCTAGCAACACTGGTGACTCTTTACGCATAACTGATCTTACTGTATGATACGCCGCCCAAGATTCTTGTAAATCTTTATCCTGACAGAGTTGTTCCGTTAACTCGGCACTGACTTCTTCTCCATCCATATAGGCTGAAAGTAACTCTTTTTGCATTTTATAAACTCCGACTTTATTTTAACGTTGCATAAGCGGTTGTATTTTGTTCTCAATCACTTCCCGAGCACGGAAAAATGCGAGAACGTACAGTGCCTACTGGGCAATCCATTATTTCTGCGATTTCTTCGTAACTTAAACCTTCAAGCTCACGCAAAGTAATCGCTGTTCTTAAATCTTCCGGCAAACTGTGAATAGTATCAAATACCACTTTTTTTCAAGTTCGCTAGATAACATTTCATTTTTCAGGGGTATCTACATCACGTAAATGGGTTCCCACATCGTAGCCTTCGGCATCTTCAGCCAGAATATCTTCGCTCGGTGGACGGCGCCCCTGTGCCGTTAAGTAGTTTTTCGCCGTATTTACGGCAATTCGATATAGCCAAGTGTAGAATGCACTATCGCCCCTGAAAAAGATTCAATGGAACGATAAGCCTTAATAAAGGATTCTTGTACAACATCTGGAATGTCGTTATGAGAAATGTAGCGGGTTAAAAGTCCGGCTACTTTATTTTGATAACGAGAAACCAATAAATTAAAGGCTTTTTTATCGCCTTGCTGCACTCTTTCTACCAAAGCCTGATCTGTTAGCTGTTCAGCCATATATCTCCTATGCTACGTCTAACACGCCTTCATATATTCAAGACAGCAAGCTATTGTTGCTTTATCAGACAGAGTTAAAATTGAAAAGTTCCTTATGTATAAAAAATTTCAAAAAATTAACGAACGTTCGTTTTCTGCACATCCTGGATATATTCAACCATCGCTTGCACTTCAGCATCTTCTGATTGACTGCCATTAAAAAAACCACGAAAAAAAGCTGTAAATCCGTACTGGCAAGTAAACGAATAAAAATATCTTTTTTATTATCAGTCAGTTGGTCAAAATGCGCTTTATAAAAAGGCATGATAATTTTATCCAACTCAAGCATGCCTCGACGACAATCCCATTCAATGCGGAGTTTATTATACTTATCCATAATTCCTCCCTAAATCATTGTAATTATACCTGATAAATTAAAAAGTGCGGTTAAAAATTACCGCACTTTTTAATCGAAAAAAATCGATTATTCTGTCACTTTTGGCTTAATCACCGCATAAATCACGCCAGTTAATAATGCACCCTATTGCAATTGCACCTAAGTAGAGTAATGGTTCAGAAACAAAAGGAATCACAAATAAACCACCGTGTGGTGCTTGCAGAGAAATATTTAATGCCATTGAAATTGCGCCAGCAGTTGCACCACCGATAACCGAGCTAATAATCACACGTAATGGATCGGCAGCCACAAACGGCAATGCGCCTTCAGAGATAAAGCATAAGCCTAAGACAAAAGAAGCTTTTACCTGCATCACGTTGATTGCTGGTAAATTTACTGCGTGCAATCCAAGTTGCAATCGCCATACCAATTGGCGGCACCATACCTGCTGCCATAGCGGCGGCCATTGGGGTGTGAACTTGAGAGGCCAACATTCCCACGGAGAACGTATAAGCTGCTTTGTTTACTGGCCCCCCCATATCAATACACATCATCGCACCGATAATCGCACCCAACACCATCGCATTAACTTCACCCATGGATTTCAACCAATCACTTAAGGTGGTCATAATTTGTGAAACCGGTGGGTTAATCACATAAATCATGGCGAGGCCGACAATCAAAGTACCAAAGAGCGGTAGAATTAAAATCGGTTTTAAGGAAGTTAAACTTGCCGGCAATTTAATGGTTGCATTTAACCCTTTCACCACATAACCCGATAAGAAACCGGCAATAATACCACCTAAAATCCCAGCACCCGCTGTGGTGGCTAACATACCGCCAATGAGACCTACCGCAAGCCCTGGACGGTCTGCGATAGAAAAAGCCACATAGCCGGCAAATACTGCAATCATTAGATGGAATGCTGCACCACCACCGATATCCATTAAGGCTTTTGGAATACCATGGAAAATCGTTTCATCTTTGAAGGCTTCGATACCAAACATAAAGGAAATCGCGATTAGCAAACCACCGGCAACCACCAACGGCAACATGTGCGACACACCGGTCATCAAATGTTTATAGACGCCTTTTTTCTCACCGCTTTCTTCTGATTTCTCAGAAGATTTTGCTGCACCGCCTTCATAAATTTTCGCTTCTTTAAATGCCTTATCGAATTCCTGTGCCGTTTTCTTTAACGCCAAACCGGTCGACGTACGATACATCGGTTTTACCTTGGAATTTATCTAACGGTACATCAATATCAGCAGCAACAAAGACTAAATCTGCTGCAGCAACTTCCTCTGGAGTAATCTCATTACCTGCGCCCACTTGGCCACGCGTTTCGACTTTTACCTGCCAACCTTGTTTTTTCGCATAAGTTTCAATGGCTTCAGCAGACATAAAGGTATGCGCGACCCCCGTCGGACAAGCTGTCACCGCGACAATATTTTTGACGCCAGAAACGCCGCCAAATTCAACCGCACTTTGAGCCGGTTGAACATAGTCCACTGCTTGATTAAGCGCATTCGTCAGCGTGACTTCAGGTGATGCAATTGCCGCATCTTCATTGGCTAAAAAGACTTTTTTGCCCACAAGTTCAGCAGAGTTTGGCAAAGTAGATCCGAAAACAATCACTAAATCCGCCTCTTTGGCTTGCTCAACCACAGTATGATTGGCTTTTTTCGCTGCCATGCTCAATGCTTGGCGAAGTAAATAGGCTTTTGCCGCACCAATTTGCGGAGATTGAGTTAAAAACAAATTCATTACATTATCCTTCAATCACAGAAATTTTGACATTCGCCAGAATTGGCTCAAGCAAGGCGGTATCGCTCACGCCCACGTTACTTTGCGAAACCGCAAAGGCAGAAACTGCACTTGCAAATGCTAAGGTGTCCGCTTGAGACAAGCCTTTTTTTCAATACCGTAAATTAGACCTGCCACCATAGAATCACCCGCTCCTACGGTGCTTACCACGTTTTCACATTTAGGTGGTTGAGCTTGAATAACAGCTTGATCATTCAGCCATAAAGAACCATTCGCGCCCATCGAAATAATGACGTTAGCAATGCCTTCTGCTTTAAGTTTTTTAGCTGCAGCAATAATTTCATCAAGAGAATTTAGTGGGTGACCAATCCACGCTTCCAATTCACGATGATTTGGTTTCACCAACCAAGGATGGGCTTTCAAACCTGCTGTGAGTGCAGCATTACTGCTATCTAATACGACTTTCACACCAGCTTGATGTAACTGATTAAGCCAATCTGCAAATAATTCAGGACTGACACCACGCGGTAAACTGCCGCAAACCGCAACGATGTCAAAGTTTTGGCAATACGCTAATGAATCTACTGTAAATTGCTGCCAAGCTTCTGGGGTGATTTGATAACCTAAGAAATTTAGGGTCTGTCACATCGGCTTCGGTTTCCGTAATTTTTACGTTAATGCGAGTTTTACCTGCTACGCGATGAAATTTATCTTCTAAGCCTTGTTTTTTAAATAGGGTTTCGAAATCACCCACGTTGTCTTCACCTAAGAAGCCACCAACCGCGACATCTACGCCCAAGTCTTTCAACACCTTGGCAACATTAATGCCTTTTCCGGCAGGGAAAAGACCAAGTGTTTCAACAGTATTCACTTCGCCGATTTCAATACGCGACAAACGCCCGACTAAATCGTAAGCGGCATTTAAGGTAATTGTTGCTACTTTTGCCATCACTTACTCCTTACCTTCACCTAAACCGCTTTCAATGACTGCGCCGATACCGTCAATCGCTTGTTGAGCTTCTTCACCGCTCGCCACAAAACGTAAGCGATGACCTTTCACGACACCGAGCGCCACAATTTTCATCAGACTTTTTGCGCTGACTAATTGGCTATCACGATCTAAGTTTTGTACCGCAACAGACGCATTGTATTTTTTCACTTCATTAACCAGTACCGCACTTGGACGAGCATGTAAACCATGTTCATTACGAATCATAAATACGGCTTCAATGGCATCGGCTGGTAAACCTGTTTTTTCTTCGTGAATTTGTGGTGCGTGCTCACTGCTTACTTCAATGGTATCCGGTTCAGCTGGTGGCACGGTAGAGACCGCTTCGCCAAGCCCACTCGCAATAATCTTACCTAAGGCTTCAATGGCTTGTTTTGCATCATCACCTTCTGCCACAAAACGTAAGCGATGACCTTGAGTCACACCCAATGCCACGATTTTCATTAAACTTTTTGCACTAACCAGAGCGGTTTCTCGAGTAAGATTTTGTACGGTAATCTTGGAGGCGAATTTTTTCACTTCATTAACAAGTACGGCACTTGGGCGAGCATGCAAGCCATGTTCATTACGAATCGTAAAGGTACCAATCACTGTACCTATCGCGATTTGGTCTTCAGATTGAGTAGCTGGCGAAGCCGGCACTTTACCGCCATTAAGTGCGGTCAAAATTTGCTGCGTATTACCACTTAATAAAATATTTTGGACTTCATCATCCAATAAACGTGCTAACGTCTCATTGATTTGGTCACTGACAGCCGAAATCGTCAATACACCTTTCACCGCTTTGCCATTATGATTAAAAATGGTTTTCGCACGACTGAATGCCAACGCATTTTTCACGTTACCAGATACGGCATCTGTTACCCATAACCCTTTGCCAAGTGGCAGAGCAGAATTGGAGACTACTTCAGAAACAAAGCTATTTTCAACCGCATTTTGCTGTTGTAATTTGCCTGCATTGATAGCAGTAAGTGTGAGCAAACTTTGCGTTTCAATATCTAAGCTTAATGTTTCTTCAGTCATGCTAAAAGCATCGCTTTCGCCTAATAAAATAGCACGGAATTTTTCAACATCTGTTAATTTCGCTAACTGTGCTGCAGTGTCTTCATCACCTAAAACATGCGTTAATTGACGAAGTAAAGCAAGATGCTCATCAGAACGGGCAGCAATACCAATCACAACATAAGCAATATTGCCTTCTCCCCACTCAATACCTTGTGGAAATTGGAAAACTTGTACACCAGTTTTTTTCACCATCGAACGGGTTTCTAATGTACCGTGTGGAATCGCAATCCCATTGTCTAAAAAAGTGGAGGTTTGTTGTTCACGTCCAAGCATGCCTTGCAAATAGCCTTGTTCAACATTACCAGCTTGCTCTAACGCACTTGCAGCCATTTCAATAGCTTGCAGCTTATTTGTTGCTGTAGCATTTAAATGAATGTTGCTTTCCGAAAGTTCTAACATTCTTGCTCCTTCACATTGATGATTTTAAAAAAGAAAAGCTGCTGATGAGATCGCTCATCAACAGCTCAAATTGATTATTGGCCGGTACAGGCTTTGAGTAGCATTTCGCTACCTTGGGAAATGTAAGCGTCATTTTCACCGCGCTCTTTGCCTTTTTGCAAATCACGCATTGCATCGTAGATCCCTTGTGTCAAACTTGGTGAATCAACTTTTTGCCAACAATTCGCGCTTAAGCGGCTGAAGTTGGTTTGTAATGCTTCTGCATGTAACACACCACTGTAATAAGCATACACATCAGAATCATGACCACCTGTGTAAAGTTTATCTTGAATTTGTTTGATTGGAACAACAATACGACCGAGATACCAGTCATTTGCTCCACTTGCAAAATTATCTACAAAGAAATTTTTTGTTACACGATCTTTATAAGTTGCCACAGTGGCTTCATAAGCAGCTGCATAAGATTTTTGGTCGATTTTATCTTTATCTAAATCAATGACCTTTTTGTCTTTACCCATAAACGGAATGTAAGAGGTTATATCTGAAATTGAAGAACAACCTGCAAGCATTACTGCCACAAAGAATACCGAGATTTTTTTAAACATTAAATTTTCCTTATTATAGGAGGTTAAAACTGCTGTTAATTATACTTAGAATGAGGGATTAAGCAAGGCAACGCCTAGTACTACGCCGACTCTTTGCTTACACTGCTGTCTTTGACAATAGAAACTAAAATTTGATCAATTTTGAAGTTTTCAGTATCAATAACTTCAAATTTATATTTATCGTATAACACAAAATCGGTTTTTTTCGGGATTTTGCGTAACATATACATCATAAAGCCACTGATAGTTTCGTAATTTTCTGAATCAGGGAAAGATTCAATATCTAAAGCACGCATAACATCTTCGAGCGGCGTTGCACCATCAATCAACCAAGAGTTTTCATCGCGACTGACGATTTGCTCTTCTTCGTTGGAAACCAATTCGCCCATCACAATACTCATCACATCGTTCAAGGTAATTAAACCCATCACAAGTGCATATTCATTGACGATAATGGCAAAATCTTCACCCGTAGATTTAAATAACTCCAATACCTCGTATAACGAAAGCGTGTCTGGAATAAATAACGCTTTACGCAATAAACGGCTATCGGTTAAATCCACTACTTCCTGTTGAAGATAGAGTGTTAATAAAGTATGAGATTCCACATAACCTAAGATCTTATCCAAACCATTATCACAAATCACTAATTTAGAATGAGAGTCTGCTGATAAGGTATTCAACACTTCCTGACGGGAGAAAGTGCGGTCTAAAAACACGATATTTTCACGGGTTGTCATCGTGGAAGAGACTGTCCGCTCTTGCATATCAAAGATATTCTCAATTAAATAATGCTCTTGTGTTTTTAACACCCCCGCTTCAGCCCCAGCTTCCACTATTGCCACGATATCCTCTGGTGTCATATTATCTTCACGCTTAGTGGATATCCCCATTAAATGAAAGAAGATATTAGAAAGACCATCAAAAAACCATACAATAGGTTTTAAGAAGAAAATGAAGACTTGCATAATGCCAATAGTCCGTAAAGCCACACCTTCAGGATTAATCAATGCGAGACGTTTCGGAATTAAATCGGCTAATAAAACAAATGTTGTTGTTACCATGAAGAAAGCAATCCAAGAGGAGGCTGGCTCAACCCATTCTGCCTTGGTGTATTCATGTAAAAAACTCTGTAAGTGAAGACTAATTGTTGCCTCACCAATCACCCCTCCAAGTACAGCGACCATATTGAGTCCAATTTGGACCACAGTAATAAAACGTCCTGGCTGCTCCTGTAACTTTAAGACTTTCTCCGCTTGGATATTACCTTCATTAGCCAACGTTTGTAATTTAATGCGTCTCGCACCCGCAAGAGAAATCTCAGCTGATGACAAGATTGCACTGACAATAATTAATACGATTAAAATAAAGATCGCTGCAGATAAGCTCATAATGTTCTCTTTATTGGTTTTAAAGTGCGGTCAATTTACCGCTAGTTTTTAGGTTTGAAATGTTATTATTAAATTGTGAGGGCGTTCTATGACGCCCTATTTAAGAAACGCTAATTTTCGCTGTCAAACCAGCCGCGCACAAATTGTACTGAAAGGAAAAGGGTAACTAATAGGAATGCATAGAATACCCAAGATAAAATTGGATGGCTTGGTGTAATATCACCGCTAATTTCTTTCACCGAAACGGCATTACGATATTCATCAAACATCGTCATTCGCCAACCATAATATTTGATTTGTACTAATTTATTTTCATTGCCGAAAGCCTGAGCTTGAGCCTGTAAATTAGCTGAACCAAATTTAAAATAAAATGGAAAACTCCAACGGGTATCTTCATTACGATACACCATGATTTTGCCATCATCATTTTGTGTATTGATGAAATACACATCGCGCGTTGGACCATCAGCCGGATTCGATTTTGTAATCGGGCCATCTTTATCCACACGTTTCACTTCCACACCCGTTACTCGTGTCACATCATAGTGTGGGAAAACGTAGTCCACCACAGCGAACATAAAGCCGTGGAAAACAAAGACCACTAAAAAAATAAAAAAAGTACTTAAAAAAACTTACGCATAAAACTCTCTCATTTAAATCGATGATTTATTGTACATTAATTTTAAATAAACGCTCGAAGTTTTGTGTACTAATTTGCGCAAATTCTTCTACTGATAGCCCTTTTAACGTCGCCACATACTCGCAAACTTCACGTGTATAAGCAGGCTGGTTCTCTTTGCCACGATAAGGCACCGGCGCTAAATAAGGGGAATCTGTTTCAACCAACAAACGATCTGCCGGCACATAACGAATAGCTTCGCGGATACTTTCCGCATTTTTAAAGGTAATAATGCCCGAACAAGAAATATAAAAACCTAAATCAAGTGCCTTTTTCGCAAAATCCAAGGTTTCTGTAAAACAATGAATTAATCCACCGCACTTTTCTGCATGGTGCTCACGCAACATGGTAATGGTATCTTCTGGCGCTGAACGCGTATGAATAATCACGGGCTTATCCACTTCATTAGCAACGCTGATTTGATCCGCAAAAACCGTTTGCTGTAACGCTTTATTATCCGCGCTGTAATAATAATCTAAACCGATTTCGCCAATTGCAATCACTTTTTTATCTTGCGCTAAACGCAGTAAACGCTCAGCATCGTAAGGTTCTTCTTCAAGATCTAGTGGATGCACACCACAAGCCAAAGACACATTTGGGAATTTGGCTAACTCAGGATAAGCTTTTTCAAAACGGCTTAATGTCACGCCAATAGCGAGTAAATGCTTCACATCTCGTGCATTGGCTTTAGCCACTACATCAGCAATATCTTTGTGTAAATTTTCATAATCCAATGCATCTAAATGGCAATGGGAATCTACGATAAACATAATTTATTTAGTCCTTAAATACGTCGGTAATTAACTTCGTCAAACCATCTAGTAACATTAATTCTGTATTAACGCCATTGATAGTGAGTAAATCCGAGCGTACTTTTTGCATAATTTTATTTGCGGTTAATAACCCAAGCGCAGTTTGCTCGTCTGCAAATTGAGTTACCCCCTGTTTTAAGATCAAGTGTTTGCCAGCCACTCTGAATTTCGAGTTTGTATTTAATAGCATCGCTTAAAAACGCTAAAATCCAATCCACTTGCTGTACAGTCCGTTCTTTTTCAAAGAAAGGCAAAATTTCCAAAGGCGAACGACGACGATAAAACAACCAAAATTGGCGTAGGAAATTCTTCCGTTGTTCAATTAATCCTTGCTGGAGTGTTTCTAATGCTGACAGCGGACGCCCCAAATTCATCGCAAGTGCGGTCAATAATTCTGATGTTTCTGCCTGAAATTGAGAAGAAAGCCAATTTAGGGCTTCCGCCTCTGTTGGCAAAGGCACATTCCACACTTGGCAACGGCTGTAAATAGTCGCTAACAATGAAGATGAGGGTTCTGTTTGTAATAAGAAATACGTATTCGGATGCGGCTCTTCCAAAGTTTTGAGCAACGCATTCGCTGCCGCTTCCGTAAGACGTTCTGCATCTTGAATATACACTAATTTATTGCCGTTTTGTTGTGCGTGTTGGCTAACAACTTCATTAATCGCCCGTACCTGATCAACGCCAATGTCTTTGCCTTCTTGAGAGGCTAAAACATGAAAATCTGGGTGACTTTGCGCAGCCATTAAGTGGCAAGCATGACAATGACCACAAGCTACATTATCTGGCGTTTGACACATAATGCGTTTTGTCAAAGCATCAAATAAACGTTCTGCCCCTAGCCCTTGATCGGCTTTAATTAACAACGCATGATGCCCCAAACCTTCGCTAAAAGTTTGGCTAATTTTGTGATAAGTAGGCACTACCCAAGGATAAAGTTCGCTCATCTTGTTTGTGAAACCCACCAATTTTTGACCGCACTTTGTATGTCTGCTTGTACTTGCGCCAAAGGCTGGCCCGCATTAATAATGGCGGCTTCGGATTGTTCTGTACCAATTCCAAATAACGTTGGCGGGTACGATGGAAGAAATCGAGTCCTTGTTGTTCTATACGATCTAATTCACCACGACCTCTAGCACGAGCAAGCCCTTCTGCAGGATCAATGTCTAAATACAGCACAAAATCAGGCTCAAAATCGCCTAATACCATATTTTTTAAATTTGCCATCAGCGTTTGGTCAAACTGACGCCCACCACCTTGATAGGCCTGCGAAGACATATCGTGACGATCGCCAGCTACAATTTTTTTCCTTCTGCCAATGCTGGCTTAATCACATTTTCTACCAATTGAATTCGTGCCGCATAAAGCATTAATAATTCTGCTTTATCCGTAACAGGTTCTTCTGTTTCATGCTTGATTAAATGGCGTAATTTCTCCGCTAACGGTGTACCACCTGGCTCACGAGTAAACACGATATCATTTACACCAAGAGATTTTAATGTATCCACCACCGTTTGCATGGCGGTACTTTTACCTGCACCTTCCAGCCCTTCAATGACGATAAATTTGCCTTGCATTAGTTGGCTCCTTTTTGTTGGTTACGATACCAACGTAAATATTCTTGCACCGCTTTATTATGCTCGTTCAGATTACGAGTAAATTTGTGACCGCCACTTCCATCTGCAACAAAATAATAAAAGTCTGTTTTTGCTGGATGAGCCACCGCCTGCAAAGCGCTCTCACTCACCATGGCAATTGGTGTCGGCGGTAAACCTTCAATCATATAGGTATTGTATGGGGTTATCGTTTCCAAATCTTTCTTACGAATATTACCGGTGTAACTCTCACCCATTCCATAAATCACGGTTGGGTCAGTTTGCAGTTTCATATTGGCTTTTAAACGATTAATAAATACGGAAGCCACTTGTGGTCGCTCCGCCGCAATTCCTGTTTCTTTCTCTACGATAGAAGCCAAAATGAGCATCTGATATGGATCCGCTAATGGGAGATTTTCATCCCGTTCACTCCACGCTTTATCCAAAGCTTTTTGTAAGCGAGTAGTTGAACGTTTTAATAATTCAAGATCCGTCGAGTTTGGGGTGTAATTATAGGTATCTGGATACAACCATCCATCCATGTTATTCCATTCGAAAACGGCTTTTGCAACGGCTGGAATATCTAATAACGCCATGATCTCTTTATCCGTTTTACCTTGCAAGGTTTGTTTTAAGTGTGGTGCGCTTTCAAGGTTTTTACGCCATTCCTTGAACGTTTTACCTTCAATAAACTTCACGCTAAATTGAGCTTCCTTGCCGGAATTGAGCATATCCAATAAATCTTGCAACGTTTTCACACCCGTTAAAGAATAAGTCCCCGCTTTCACCTTGTTGAGCTGCGGTTGTAATTTCAATAACCAAGGCAATAAATCGGCATGTTCAAGAATTTTTTCTTGCTCTAATAAAGCGGCGAGCTTACTGCCAGTAGTGCCTCGCTCAATTGTAAGCAATTGATCTTGCGTGACATTAACCGGCGTATGAACAAACTCAGTTAATTTTTGATAACCCCAAAAACCAACACCGCCAAGAATTAGCAAAAGAATCAGTAAAAAGACAAAAAATTTTTTCATGCGTCACTCATTTTATAAAAACGATAAAAGGGGCAAAATGCCCCTTATTCTAACGTTTTCTGTTATTTATCGAAATATTGAATATCAGCATTTTTACGTAATGCTTTCACCCAGTCTTTGGTTGCTTCTTGTAATTGGCTATTCACGATTTGTTCGTAAGCTTTTTGACGATAGGCATCTTCTGTTTTATCGCCATCACGACTGCCAGTTACTTCGAGAATATGCCAACCAAATTCAGATTTAAACGGGGCAGAAACAGTACCTTGTGGGGTTGTTTCAACCATTTTTGCAAATGGACCTACATAAGCTTCAGGGAAAGCATAGCCTAAACTTCCACCATTCGCACCTGATAAATAATCTTTAGAGTATTTTAATGCCGCATCAGCAAATGTCATTTTGCCCAAAATAATCTCGCTACGAATACGCTCTAATTCTGCTTTTGCTTGTGCATCGTCCAATAGTGGATTTAATTTTAATAAAATATGACGAACTTCATACTCTTTACCCATCACTTTTTGCGCCGTACCTTTTGCTTTCGCTTCATCAAGCATTTGTTTACCCAATGCCTCCACTTGCTCACGAGTGACATCTACGCTGTTTTGAATGGCATGATTACGCACGCCCGCCATTAACATTTGGCGAGAAATTTGTTGTTTAAATGCATTTAAGGAAATACCTTGATAATCCAACGCATCTAAGAATTGACCATAAGTTAAACCATTTTTTGCCGCAATATCTTCTACGATACGGTTTACTTCTGCTTGGTTTACTTTTACACCGGATTCTTTGATCGCTTTCTCTGTCAGCATATCATCAATAATCTTATCTAATGCTGCACGTTGGCTACCTTTTTTGCCCATCACCGCATTCACTTGGCTTTGTAAAATTGGTGTACCATTTACGGTCGCCACAACGCGTTCTTCTGCTTGTGCTTGAGAAAAAGTAAACAGACCGATCATGGCAAACAAAAGAGATTTTAACATTGATTTTTTCATTTTAGTTGTCTTAAAAAATAATAGGATAATGCTCGTTAGATTATCAATTTTATCAAAGGTTCACAATAGGCTGATCGTTATTTAGGCAATAACGCCACTTCATAGCAACCATCGTATTTTAATGTACGCACCTGAACTTGTTCATCACGGGAAGTCGGCACATTTTTTTGCCTACATAATCTGCCCGAATCGGTAATTCACGATGTCCACGATCCACTAAAAATCACCAACTCAATTTTTAGCTGCTCGACCAAAAATCCGTTAACGCATCCATCGCGGCACGAATAGTTCTACCGGTGAATAATACATCATCGATTAAAAATGACTTCTTTACCCTGAATATTCATATAACTGGAGGCGCCGCTATACACAGGGGTTGGATTTTCAAGCTCAACATACTCTAAGTCATCGCGGTAAAACGTGATATCTAACTCCATCATTGGAAGACTCACACCATTCAACTCTTCAATGCGACGTTGAATCAATTCAGCAATTTCGGCACCACGACGTTTCACCCCAACTAAAATCACATTATTGAAATCTTGGTGCTTTTCAATAATTTCATGGGAAATACGTGAAATTGTACGTAAAAATCTGTCTGCATCAATAATGATTTTTTCCATTTTATCTCTCGCTTTATTTATACCGCTTAAAGTGCAGTTAAAAAACACGGATTTTTTGACCGCACTTTGACTGGAATATTAACCGAATTCTAGCTCTACCGCATTTTCGCCGAGCAAATTCACCAATTCTGTTAGAATCTCATCCGTTGGTGTAATAGACCATTGAATCCCTAAACGCAATAACGCACGACCTTTTGCGCTTTGGTAATATACGTTAATTGGTAAAGTCCCGCCACTAACAGGATCTAACATTTCTTTCAGTTTCTTAATAAAACTTGGACTAATCTGCTCCTCAGACAAACTAATGGCCAGAGATTTCGCATAACGGGAACGCGCCTCATCTAAGGTCATTAGATCCCGTACCGACATTTTTTTAATCCACCTGAAAAAAATCGTCAAAACTCACTTGGGCCAGATACCACCACAACGGTATCTTTTTGCAGTTTTTTTCGCCGAATTGGTCTAAGCTTTCACCGAATAGTGTTAAATCCAAACGTCCAGAGCGGTCATCAATGGTTGCGATACCAATTCGATTGCCTTTTTTCGTTGTCGCGAAGCGAGTTGACACCAACAAACCGGCTGCCGTGCTAATCTGTCCTCGGCGGTTTGGTGTGAGATCTTTTAATCGAGTGGAACTGTAATGAGAAAGCTCTTTTAAATAACGACTTACCGGATGGCTGCTTAAATACAAACCAAGGGTTTCACGTTCACCATCTAAAATTTGTTTTTCTGTGTAAGGTGGCGTGTGGGCGTAAGCATTTTCCACTTCTTCGTGTGTTTCTGTCAGCACACCGAACATATCGGCTTGCCCCATGGCCTCATCTTTTGCATGCTGATCTGAAGCTTTGAGTGCATCTTCTAGATTCTTAGATAGCGCCGCACGGTGTGGTCCTAGCTTATCAAATGCGCCCGACATAATCAGACTTTCAAAGGTACGACGGTTAATTTTCTTCAAATCAACGCGAGCGCATAAATCAAATAAATCTCTGAAAATCCCACCTTCATTACGAGCGGTAATCAGTGCATCAATCGGACCTTCACCCACACCTTTAATGGCACCAATACCGTAAACAATTTCACCATTTTCATTTACGCTGAAATGATGTTTCCCTACATTGATATCTGGTGGGGTGACTTTTAAGCCCATACGTAAACATTCATCGTACAAGCCAACAATTTTATCCGTATTATCCATTTCCGAGGTCATTACCGCTGCCATAAACTCAGCAGGGAAATGGGTTTTCAGCCAAAGGGTTTGATAAGATACTAACGCATAGGCAGCCGAGTGTGATTTATTGAAACCATAGCCGGCAAATTTTTCCACCAAGTCAAAAATCTTCATGGAAAGCTCGCCATCAACACCATTTTTTTCAGCGCCTTCTTTAAACACTGAGCGCTGTTTCGCCATTTCTTCTGGCTTTTTCTTACCCATCGCACGACGTAATAAGTCTGCACCACCAAGAGTATAACCTGCTAGCACCTGAGCAATCTGCATAACTTGCTCTTGGTACAAAATAATACCGTAAGTTGGCTCTAAAATCGGTTTAAGGCTTTCATGTTGGTAATTTGCATCAGGATAAGACACTTCTTCTCGACCATGTTTACGGTCAATAAAGTTATCCACCATGCCCGATTGTAATGGGCCTGGTCGGAATAATGCCACCAACGCGATAATATCTTCAAAACAGTCTGGCTGTAAGCGTTTAATCAAATCTTTCATCCCGCGCGATTCCAACTGGAATACGGCGGTCGTTTCAGACCGTTTCAGCAACTCAAAGGATTCGGGATCATCCAATGGAATAGCAGCAATATCGACTGGCGGTTTGCCTTCACGAGCAAGGCGAGCGTTAATCATATCCAACGCCCATTTGATAATGGTGAGTGTACGCAAACCTAAGAAGTCAAACTTCACTAAACCTGCATATTCCACGTCATTTTTGTCAAAGTGAGTAACAGGATGAAGCCCCTCATTGTCACAATAAAGTGGTGCAAAATCTGTAATCAAAGAAGGGGAAATCACCACGCCACCTGCGTGTTTACCCGCATTTCTCGTGACCCCTTCTAGCTTACGTGCCATATCAATTAGGGCTTTGACTTCTTCATCTGAATCATATGCCACTTGTAACTGTGGTTCAGCCTCAAAAGCCTTGTCTAAAGTCATGCCGGGATCAGGGGGAATCATTTTCGAAATACGATCCACAAAGCCATAAGGATGCCCTAATACGCGACCTACATCTCGAATTACTGCTTTCGCTGCCATGGTACCGAAAGTAATAATTTGTGATACCGCACCACGACCATAGGTGTCTGCCACATGATCGATAACGCGATCGCGTCCATCCATACAGAAATCCACGTCGAAATCAGGCATGGAAACACGTTCTGGGTTGAGGAAACGCTCAAAAAGAAGATCGAATTCAAGGGGATCCAAATCGGTGATTTTTAGTGCATAAGCCACCAATGAACCCGCACCCGAACCACGTCCCGGCCCTACTGGAATATCATTGTCTTTTGACCACTGGATAAACTCCATGACGATTAAGAAGTAACCCGGGAAACCCATTTGGTTGATCACATCCAGTTCGACTTGAAGACGCTCATCATACTCTGGTCGTCTTTCTGCCCGCACTTTTTCATCAGGGAATAAAAACGCCAAACGCTCTTCCAAGCCTTCTTTGGCTTTCATCACCAAATAATCTTCCGTGCTCAGCTCGCCAGTTGGAAATTGAGGGAGGAAATATTGCCCCAAACGTAAAGTCACATTACAGCGTTGCGCAATTAATACCGTATTTTCAAGTGCAGAAGGAATGTCCGCAAATAAGTCGCACATTTCTTCTTCTGAACGGAAATATTGTTGCTCTGTATAACGTTTTGGACGTTTTGGATCGTCAAGAGTATAGCCATCATGAATAGCAACTCGAATTTCGTGTGCCTCAAAATCATCAGGCGCAAGAAAGACAACATCATTGGTTGCGACAAGCGGTAAATCATGTTCCTCAGCTAATTTTAATGCAGCTTGAATATAACGTTCTTCATCTGGTCGGCCGGTTCTGGAAAGCGAAAGGTAAAAATGGTCAGAGAAAAATTCTTGATAAAAACTGACCGCACTTTCAGCTTCAGAGCTATTTTCTTTAAGGAGTTTTTTAGCAATATCACCTTGTGTGCCACCCGATAAAATAATCACACCTTCACGGTGTTCAATCAACCATTCTCGGTCAATATAAGGAAGATCCACATAGCCGCGCTGATAGGCTTTTGAAAGCAGTAAAGTGATGTTTTTATAGCCTTCATTGTTCTTAGCAAGTAAAGTGAGGGTAAATAATTCCTCACCGCATAGATCGCTTTTAACATGAACATCTGCACCAATAATCGGTTTAATCCCTGAAGAAAGGGTTTCACCATAAAAACGCACCACACCGCAAAAATTCGTAAAATCTGTTAATGCCAACGCGACCATGTTATCTGCTGCACACGCCTTGACTAATGGTTTCACTTTCGCGATTCCATCAATCATAGAAAAATCAGTGTGCGTACGAAGATGCACAAAACGTGGTTTGGCTGACATTCAAATTCCTTGTTAAGTAAAAGTGCGGTTAATTCTAACGGGATTTTGCAATTGGCTCAATAAAACAAAATGCGAGGCCAAACCCCGCATTTCCAACTTACATTTATGATTATTTTCTTGCCAATGGTGGCACGAAAGTTAAACCTAAATCCCAAGGTTGTTCAATCCAAGTATTTTGTGGAATATCAATCACGTAATCATCCACTAACTCCGCACCCGCAGGTTTTGCGAATACTGTGACAAATTTTGCTTTGGATACATTTCACGAATTGCACGAGCAGTGTTGCCGGTATCCACTAAATCGTCTACCACGATCATTCCTTCACCATCACCACCTGCGCGGTGTAACACTTTTAATGCACCTTGTTCATCGTGATCATAACTGGCAATACACACGGTTTCTACGAAACGAATATTTAATTCGCGAGCAAGTACCGCTGCTGGGAACAAACCACCACGGCTTACTGCGATAATACCTTTCCACTGAGTGGCAGGAAGTAAACGTTCCGCTAATTTGCGGGCATGCATTTGGAACATATCCCAAGTCACAACATATTTTTCGCTCATAACAAATACCTTAAACTTTGTCGCTAAATAAAAAAATTGCGGAATTTTAACCTGAAATGGCGTTTTATGCTATGATTTCCGCAAAAATTTTAATGAAAAAAGGAGTTCATTATGTCAGAAATTACCACATTACAACCGCAATTACTTTGGAAATGGTTTGATCAAATTTGTGCGATTCCACATCCTTCTCATCACGAAGATGCGCTCGCTATCTTTATTGTTAACTGGGCGAAAGAAAAACAATTTTTGCTGAGCGTGATGAAGCAGGTAATGTATTAATCCGTAAACCAGCCACAGCAGGAATGGAAAACAGCCAACCTGTTGTATTACAAGCACATTTAGATATGGTTCCGCAAGCGAATGAAGGCAATCCTCATAATTTTACCCAAGACCCTATTCGCCCTTATATCGACGGTGAGTGGGTTAAAGCGCAAGGCACCACACTTGGTGCGGATAACGGTATCGGTTTAGCCTCTACCTTAGCGGTATTAGAAAGTACCGATATTGCACATCCTCCACTAGAAGTATTACTTACCATGACTGAAGAAACCGGCATGGATGGTGCCGTAAACCTTCGTCGTAACTGGTTAAAATCGGAAATCTTAATTAATACCGATACCGAAGAAATCGGTGAAATCTATATTGGTTGTGCTGGTGGGGTAAATGCGAATGTTGAACTGCCTGTTCACCGTGAAACCAATTCATTCAGCCATAGTTTACAAATTAACTTAAAAGGTTTACGCGGCGGTCACTCAGGCTGTGATATTCACACCACACGTGCGAATGCGATTAAAGTATTAGCGCGTTTATTAGCAAAACTCTCACAAAATCAACCGCACTTTGCCCTTGCAGAAATTCGTGGTGGCTCAATTCGTAATGCGATTCCACGTGAAGCGGCTGCAACCATTTGCTTCAATCATGATGTAGAAAGCGTGAAAAGTACGGTCAAAAATTTTGAAGTTTTATTGAAAGAAGAGCTCGCTATCGCTGAGCCGAACTTAACCTTAACCGCTGAGCAAGTTGAAATCCACAACAAACCTTCACGCTTGAAAGCACCCAAAAAGTGATTAATTTGCTGCATGTGTTACCAAACGGTGTCATCCGCAATAGCGATGTGATTAAAAATGTCGTGGAAAGCTCGTTAAGTATTGGTGTGTTAAAAACCCTTGAAGATAAAATCGAAGGTACTATTCTTATTCGCTCATTGATTGAAAGCGGTAAAGAGTATGTAGAAGAAACCTTAACTTCACTCGCAAAACTCACGGGCGCGACAGTTGAATTTTCAGGTTCTTACCCAGGTTGGAAACCAGTAAATGACACCGCAATTTTGACATTAATGAAAAAACATTATGCAGAAGTGCTTGGCAAAGAGCCTGAGATTAAAGTGATTCACGCGGGGCTTGAATGTGGCTTGTTGAAAGAACATTATCCGAATATTGATATGATTTCTGTGGGACCAACTATTCGTAATGCACATTCGCCAGATGAAAAAGTCCAAATTTCAACCGTACAAACTTACTGGGAATTACTCACTAAAGTCTTAGCGGATATTAAATAACCTATAAATAAAAAAGGGCTAAATATTACATTTAGCCCTTTGTTCTTTTATCTTTTATAAACTACGTAATGCTTCGATACGTTTTTCAAGCGGCGGATGGCTCATAAAGAGTTCGCTACGTTTGCCGTTAATCATAAAGGCATTAAGTGAACCTTCCATCTCTTGTGGCTCATGAATTTGTTGTAAACGTTGTAATGCCGCAATCATTTTTTCTTTACCCACAAGGTGCGCAGAACCAGCATCTGCACGATATTCACGATAACGTGAGAACCACATCGCGATAATGCTCGCTAAAATACCAAATACAATTTCTAACACCATTGAAACCAAGAAGTAAATGCCTGAACTACGGCTTTCTTCATCGCCATTACGAGAACTTGCTACCACATTGGCGATCACGCGAGATAAGAAAATCACGAAGGTATTCAATACGCCCTGCAATAAAGTCATGGTCACCATATCGCCGTTCGCAATGTGTGATACCTCATGAGCCAATACCGCCTCTGCTTCTTCTTCCGTCATGGAGTTTAATAAACCCGTACTAATCGCCACTAAAGAATTGTTTGGTTGCACCGGTAGCAAAGGCATTCGCATCATTGGAATGATAAATCGCGACATCTGGCATCGGGATGCCGGCTTGCTGCGCTTGACGGCGTACCGTTTCTACCAACCAACGCTCCGCTTGATTACGCGGTTCAGTAATCACTTCCGCACCCACAGAGCGCAATGCCATAGTTTTTGATAAAAATAACGAAATCAATGATCCCACAAAACCGAAAAGCATCGCCATAATTAAAATGCCACCTGTACTATTTCCTGCAATACCGGTCACATTTAAAATAATCCCTAACACAAGCATTACAGCAAAGTTAGTAGCTAAAAATAAAAGGATTCGCATCATAATAAAGTTCCTCAATAAAATAGAAAGTAAACACTGCAATAATGGAGAATTTTTTACAAAATTCAAGGTTAAACAAATAATTTATTGTAAATCTTCTAAGGTATTAAAATTTACAAATCGTCCTTCTCGTTCGTCAAATTGGACAGCAACCGCGCCATTTTTGTTCATAAATTGTAATAAGCGACGTTCGCCCTTATTTAAATAGGCACGTAACTTCTCTTTAAGTTGAACAGACATCAAACAAAATGTCGGGTGTTCACGCGCTTTATCTTTTGCATAAGCCACTAAAGTGCGGTCATTTTTAACCGCACTGTTTAGTTTTTCTAATAAGTTTTGCGGAAAATATGGGCTATCACAAGGCACAAAAAGTACAAAATCTGTTTTAGCTTGTTCGAGTGATGTTAGCATACCACTCAACGGTCCCTGAAAATCAGGCAATTCATCTGAAAATACAGGGAAACCCCATTGTGCATATTCCTCATGGTGACGATTAGCATTAATCGATATATCAACCACTTGGGGTTGTAAGCGCTCAATCACATGACTAATTAACGGTTTATTTTGTAAAAGCTGTAAGCCTTTATCCGCCCCATTCATTCTCCGTGCTTTTCCGCCAGCCAAAATAACCGCACTTATTGTGTATTCCATATTTTCTTATTGCCTTATTTGAAGTATGATCTAGCCTTATTTTTCTCCATTTAAAAGGAAATAGCAATGAAATGTAAGCGTTTAAATGAAGTTTTGGAACTTTTACAACCTTACTGGTCTAAAGACCCAGATCTTAGCTTGCTACAAATTTTGCAAAAAATTGCTGATGAAGCAGGTTTCGATAAGCCCGTAGCAGAATTATCTGATGAAGTGATTATTTATCATTTAAAAATGCACGGTACAGATAAACTTGAGCCGATTCCAGGTATCAAAAAAGATTATGAAGAAGATTTTAAAACCGCATTGTTAAAAGCGCGCGGAATTATTAAATAAGGAAAACAAATGAAAAAAGTTTTATTTTTACTCGGTGCTTTATTTTCATTTAACGCATTCGCAGCTAATTTAGAAGAAGGCAAACAATACATTCAAGTGAGCCAAACCGCTTCTGCACAGCCTGAAGTGATTGAATTTTTCTCTTTCTACTGCCCGCATTGCTATGCCTTTGAAATGGAATACCACATTCCAAAACAAGTGGCAGAAAGCTTACCAAAAGGCACTGAATTTAAACAATATCACGTTAACTTCTTAGGTCGTCAATCTGAAAATCTCACTCGTGCATGGGCATTAGCGATGGCGCTTGGCGCAGAAAAACAAAGTAAAAGCGCCTTTATTTGAAGCCGCACAACAAGATAAATTAAGCTCAATGGATGATATTCGTAAAATCTTCATTGATAGCGGTGTAACTGCTGAACAATTTGATAACAACATCAACAGCTTTGCTGTAAACGGTTTAGTGAATAAACAAGTAAATGCGGCTGAGCAGTTTAAAGTACATGGCGTACCTGATTTCTATGTGAATGGCAAATATCGTGTAAACCCTGAAGGCTTAAATTACGATGATTTCGTCAAAGATTATGTAGAAACCGTGAAAGGTTTATTGCAAAAATAAAAAAAAATTGGTTTAATGCCTGCCGTTTTTAAATATAAAGAAGAGAGATGATTATGGCTGCTAGCTTCAGTGTTACTCGTCGTTTTTTTGACGACAAAAACTACCCACGCGGATTTTCCCGTCACGGTGATTATACAATCAAAGAATCCCAAGTATTAGAGCAATATGGTCAAGCGTTTAAAGCATTAGATTCAGGCGAACGCAAGCCAGCGACAAAAGAAGAAAAAGAATTTGTTGCTTTTTGCCGTGGTGAACGTGCACCGGAAACTTTCTTCGAAAAAACGTGGAATAAATATCGTACTCGCATTAACACAACAAAACGTGTTTACACCTTATCAGGTGATGTGAGCGAAGCGGCTTCTGGCGGCGAAGATTATTCTGGCGAATAATACATTTTAAAAGGCAGGCAGACGCTTGCCTTTTGCTTTTTTACTCAATCCCCATGCTTGCCAAGGGCTGTGGGATATTTATCATTCAAACGTAAACATCAATGCAACTACCCATTTCCCAATATACCGAACTCCTGCAAAAAAAGACTGAAAAACTGACCGCACTTTTGCAGCCCTTTAACGCCCCAGAAATAGCCGTGTTTGATTCACCAACCAGCCATTATCGGATGCGTGCGGAATTTCGTATTTGGCATGATAAAGGCGATTTTTATCACATCATGTTTGATCAAAGCACCTTGCAGCGTTATCGAGTGGATGAATTCCCAATTGCCAGCAAACTGATCAATCGCATGATGAAAACCTTACTGCCGTTGTTAAAAACGCAGGAAGTGCTGCATAAAAAACTGTTTCAAATTGATTATTTGAGCACACTCAGCAATAAGATTATTGTAAGCCTGCTTTACCACAAGCAACTCACGGAAGAATGGCAAAATGCTGCCGAAAACTTGAAAGACGAATTACAACAACTTGATTTTGATGTTCAGCTGATTGGTCGTGCGAGTAAACAAAAAATCTGTTTAGAACAAGATTTTGTTGATGAAGTATTACCAGTGAAAGGGCGTAATTATGTTTATCGCCAAGTAGAAAATAGTTTCACTCAGCCAAATGCAGCAGTGAATTGCAAGATGTTGGAATGGGCAATTGATTGCACTCAAGGTTCTCAAGGCGATTTATTAGAGCTGTACTGCGGTAACGGCAATTTTTCTATCGCCCTTGCACAAAACTTCCGCAAAGTACTTGCTACTGAAATTGCCAAGCCATCCGTTGCGGCTGCACAATTTAACATTGCGGAAAATGGCATAGATAATCTGCAAATTATCCGTATGTCGGCAGAAGAGTTTACCCAAGCAATGAATGGTGTACGTGAGTTTAATCGCTTAAAAGGCATTGATTTAAAAGCCTATCAATGCAATACGATTTTTGTTGACCCACCACGAGCAGGGCTTGACCCTGACACGGTAAAACTGGTACAGAATTACGATCGTATTTTGTATATTTCCTGCAATCCACATACCCTTTGTGAGAATTTGCAAACCCTAAGCCAAACCCACCGCATTGAAAAAGCGGCGCTGTTTGATCAATTCCCTTACACAGATCATATGGAAAGTGGCGTATGGCTGGTGAGAAAATAAAAATTCAACTGCTTGCCGAAGAGGGAAAATTATCAGAATTGACCGCACTTTGCGCCCCTCTTGGTATCGAGCATTGCACTGAAAGTCCGCTTGCATTGGTGCAAACTGAAACTCATCTCGCCTTGCGTAAGCTAGACGAGCCCAAATTGGGCGATGTGTTTGTGGATTTCGTAGCTGGAGCCATGGCGCATCGTCGTAAATTTGGCGGTGGACGTGGCGAAGCTATTGCCAAAGCTGTAGGCATTAAGGGTGCAGAATTGCCGAGCGTGATTGATGCCACAGCAGGACTTGGTCGAGATGCCTTTGTTTTAGCTTCTATCGGTTGCCAAGTGCGTTTAGTGGAACGCCATCCCGTGGTGTATTTGCTATTGCAGGATGGACTTAACCGAGCCTATCAGGATGCAGAAATAGGCGAAATGATGCAGCAAAATATGCAATTATTGGACATTCATCATATTACCGAACTCAATCCACAAACCGAGAGTGCCGATGTGGTGTATTTAGATCCAATGTATCCGCACAAACAAAAATCTGCCCTAGTCAAAAAAGAAATGCGCGTATTCCAACATTTGGTTGGTGCAGATTTGGATGCCGATGAGCTCTTGACACCTGCGCTACAATTAGCCCGTAAACGCGTGGTGGTAAAACGTCCTGATTATGCGGAGTTTTTAGCGCAAAAAGCGCCCCATGTCAGTCGTGAAACCAAAAACCACCGCTTTGATATCTATATGGGGGGAAGCACAATGCTAAAAGAAAGTGCTGTTGTGATGAGCTATGATGCAGAAACGGGGCTTGCTAAAGTGAAATGTCAGTCACAAAGCGCCTGTGGATCTTGTTCGGCTAGAGAAGCCTGTGGAACAGCTTCCCTGTCTGAACTCAATGGAAAACGAGGCGAGCATATCTTTACGCTCGAAACCATTACGCCACTGCGTACAGGCCAAATGGTGGAAATCGGCCTAGAAGAAAAATCCATGTTATTTTCTGCATTATTAATGTATATCGTGCCACTTTTCACGTTATTAGTTGCAACATTACTTTCCAACTATATCAGTGAGAATGAACTCATTCGTGCGATTTTAATCTTTATTTTGACCGCACTTTCCTTTGTCATGGTTAAACGTTACACCAGTAAACTTGATCAACAAACGGAATTTCAGCCTGTTTTGTTGAGAGTATTATCCTAAATAAAAAGAACGGTTGAAAACAATTAAATTTTCAACCGCTCTTTTGTACTTAGCTTATTGCAACTTATTACTTGAAAGGCCTACACGAAAATGTAGGCTTTTCTTTTTTAATTAGCTTGTGATTTTTAAGATCAAATTTGTAAGAAACAAAGCCATACAATGTCCAACCAATAAAGGTCACAATTGAACCATATAACATCGCTTGTTCACCGGCTGCATAAAGTGCATAGATACTATAGAGAGAACCAATAAAGGCAACAAAAACGGTTGTTTTATATTTTTGTGGCGCAACATTTTCCGCTTTCAATAACACTGCAAGAGCAGCCATTGAGAGCAAGTATGGAATGACGTTTGTGACCACCGCTAAGTCCACTAACACATTGAATTGTTTATTTAATGATGGGCTAATTGTCATTAATGAGAGTAATGTTTGTAACGCAGTGATAGTTACCATACCAACGATTGGTGCATCTTTACTGGTAACTTTTTTGAAGAATGCCGGGAAATAGCCTTCTTCCGCTGAAGATTTAAATACTTGAGCAATAGTGAACTGCCAGCCTAATAATGAACCGAAGCAAGACATAACCATTAAGCCCATGATGACTTTACCGATTGTTTCATTAAACATATGAGCAAAGGCTAAACCAAATGGTGCTGTTGAGTTAGCGAGTTCAAGGTTAGGTACAATACCTGCGATCACGTTAGTTGAAACGATATAAATTACCGCTGCGCCTAAAGTACCACCAAGTACTGCGATTGGTACGTTTTTCTCAGGGTTTTCAACAGCATCTGCATTCGCACAAGCTGATTCTAATCCTAAGAACGCCCATAATGTCATTGAAATAGAGACGCCGATCGCTTCAAAGGTAGGCACATTGTGTGGGTTCCAAGAATTCACATACATTGAACTATCAAACCATTTCCAACCGATGATTGAAATACCGACCACAGGAATAATTACCCCCCAAATGGTGAATGAACTGATGTTACCGGTAATTCTTGCACCACCAAAGTTAAGAATGGTCGCAAGCCACAGTGTAAAGATTGTCCATAATGCAATAGAAAGTGGAGAAAGGGTTGCACCAAGGAACTCGGAACCATAACCCACAGCAGAAATCGCGATTGCTGTATTCGCAATAACTAACGACACACCGTAAGTGTAGTTTGCCATGAAGTTACCGGCTTTGCCGAAAGAGTATTCCGCATAACCGCCCATACCACCAGATTTTTTACTGAACATACCACATTGGGCAAATGCGTAAGCTAAAGCTGTTGAACCTACAGCTGTTACAAGCCAAGAAACGATGGAAATAGTCCCAATTTCGGCTAATTTGGTCGGTAACATAATGATACCGGAACCCATCATATTAACCATGGTAAGAATGGTGAGTTGTACCACACCAATTTTATTACTTTTAGCACTCATAATTTATACTCCTACAAGTGCGGTCAAAAAATCAAATGTTTTTAACCGCACTTTTTTGTTTGTGCTGAGAGGGTGATGAGGAAAACCTTCATAACCTCACTTTATTAATAGTCAGTTAAAACATAGCCATATGCACGAGTACGTCCATCAGGATCTTTTTGTAAGTAAACCCCTTGGATTTCAGGTGCGAAGCCAGGTAATGTGTTGATGCCCTCTTCTAACGCAAGGAAGTATTTTTGTGCAGTTGGACTCCATCTTTCTCCTGGCACCACACATAACACACCCGGAGGATAAGGTAACGCACCTTCCGCGGGCCACACGACCAACAATGTCTGTTAATGGAACAAGTTCAACTTTGTTACGAACGAATTCAATATTCGCATCGTGTGGATTTAACGCATATTCCGGTAATGTTGCTTTGCGGAATAGGTCTTTTTGAAGTTGTTTTACATTACGGCTTACATAAAGGTCATGCATTTCTTGGCATAATTGACGGATGGTGTAGCCTTTGTAACGGTCTTCATTGTTTTTATACACAGTTGGCAATACATCTTTTAATAAAGAGTCTTGTTTAATGTGTTTTTTTCAAACAAGGCGATTTGAGCAACCAAAGTTTGCATTTTTGGTGAGGGTTTCTGCCGGAGTGAGCAAGAATAAAAATTGAGTTCAAGTCACATTTTTTTCCGGAATAATACCGTTTTCACGTAAGTAGTTAGCAAGAATAGTTGCTGGTACACCAAATTTTTCATATTCACCGGTTTCTAAGCTAATACCTGGCGTGGTAAGCAAGAATTTACATGGGTCAACGAAGTATTGTTCATCAGCATAGCCTTCAAATTTATGCCATGTATCTGTTGGGTGGAATTTGAAGAATTCGAGATTAGTTGCAATTTCTTCTGTGTCATAATCTTGCCATTTTTTACCTTTAATTATGGTTGGAATAAATGGACGAATTAATTCACAGTGATTTAATACTAATTTACGTGCTTCGATACCCACTTTCACACATTCATGCCATAAACGACGACCCGCTTCACTACCTTGAATTTTCGCATTCACATCTAATGCCGCAAATAATGGATAGAATGGACTGGTTGATGCATGTAACATAAAGGCATTATTGAAACGTTTGTGGTTTACATAACGATCTTGACCTTTAATGTGTTTATCTTTTTTGTGAATTTGTGAAGTTTGTGAGAAACCTGCTTGTTGTTTATGAACAGATTGAGTCACTAAAATACCAGGGTCATTTTCATTTAATTCAAGCAATAATGGCGAGCAGTCTTTCATCATTGGAATGAATTGTTCATAACCTACCCATGCAGAGTCGAATAAGATGTAGTCACAAAGATGACCAATTTTATCTACCACTTGACGTGCGTTATAAATTGTACCGTCATAAGTACCTAATTGGATAACCGCTAAACGGAATGGACGTTTTTGATTTAATTTTTCAGGTGCGACTTCTTTAATTAATGATTTCAAATAATCTTCTTCGAAGCAGTGACTATCAATACCACCAATGAAACCAAATGGATTACGTGCTGTTTCTAAGTAAATTGGGGTTGCACCTGCTTGAATTAATGCACCATGGTGATTTGATTTATGGTTATTACGGTCAAATAACACTAAATCGCCCGGAGCAAGTACAGCATTTAACGCAACTTTGTTTGAAGAAGAAGTACCATTTAATACGAAGTAAGTTTTATCCGCATTGAATACTTGAGCTGCGTATTTTTGTGCATCACAAGCTGCCCCTTCGTGAATTAACAAGTCACCTAATTTCACGTCAGCATTACAAATATCTGAACGGAAAATATTTTCACCGTAGAAGTCATAAAGGAAACGACCTGCTGGATGTTTACGATAGTATTGACCACCTTGATGTCCTGGACAGTCAAAAGCAATATTACCCATTTCCACATATTCACTTAACATTTTTGAAGAATGGCGGTAACATTTTTTTCTTCATAAAGTTTTGCTGCAGTTTCGATTTGACGACTATAAAGCTTAATATCATAACCATTTAAATCTTGAATATGATAAATAGCATCATAGAATTTCGGATCAACTTGTTCTTCTTCAGTTTGAACAACAAATACTGGAATACCAAAGTTCGTTGCCTGAATACGTTCAAGGTAGTCACCGACATCTCCTGAAGTCAACACAATAGCGGAAACATCAGTAAAGTCTGTTTTGGTAATTTCAACTAATTCTCTATGTGTAGAGAAATATTGTTCAACTTTTTGGACTATATGCAATTTTTAAGTTTGGCATAATAAACTCCTTTTATTTATTTTTTTGACGTAAAAGCTACCCTGCGTTATTAATTTTAATAACACAATAGATTTATTTAGAATAAAAACCTCTCTAGTTTTTTTATAAAAAAACTAAAGTAATAATTTTTTTATTTTAAATTAAATAAGATTAGTTAATTTTCGAAAAAAATATTTTTTTGCCTATTTTAAGCAACACAAAAAAATATTCAGAAATTAATCTAGGAGACTCTCTAAACAGAGAAAAACTCTGTTTAGAGAGTCGTATTGATGGTTTGTTTTGAGAAGCGAATACTGAGTATGAAAAGCAAGAGCGATAAGACGGCATCATAATATGGCGTGTACGACGGATATGAGCCATCAAAGAGCGACCTTTTATCGGATTAAACCGTAAAAGTCTCAATACTTTCGTATGGACGTATCTGTGTATATATGTACGCAGTAGCATAGAAAAAAATCCTCTTTTTATCTAAACTAACCTTTGTTAGGTGTACTCTATTCTCGTGCAAAGATTATGTCAATAATATTTTTTTCAAAAAAATGTGATCGTTATCAAAAAAATAAATTTAAATTTCATATAAAAATAAAAACCACAAAAAAAGTACGGAAATAAATTATTATTAAAATTAGATGATGAATAACGTTATCAATTTAACGAGAGCTTTCCTAAGCTAAACTTGCCACCATTACCGCCTTAATGGTATGCATACGGTTTTCAGCTTGTTCAAATGCAATATTCATCGGAGACTCAAAAACATCTTCTGTGACTTCAATACCATTTGCTAATTCAGGATATTTTTCTGCAATTTGACGACCCATTTGGGTTTCACTGTTATGGAATGCAGGTAAACAATGCATGAATTTTACTTTTGGATTACCCGTACGCTTCATGAGTTCTGGCGTGACTTGATAAGGAAGCAATAACTTAATGCGCTCTGCCCAAGCGTCTAATGGTTCGCCCATTGAAACCCAAACATCGGTATGCACAAAATCAACACCTCTTACGGCTGTGTCGATATCTTCAGTGACAGTAATCTGCGCACCACTTTCTTTAGCAAAACCTTCACACATTTCAACAAAACCGGCTTCTGGCAATAAGGCTTTAGGGCCGCAAATACGCACATCCATCCCAAGTTTAGACCCAATCAATAAAAGAGAATTCCCCATGTTATTACGCGCATCACCAATATACACATAACTAATTTGACGAAGTGGCTTGTCACAATGTTCAATCATCGTAAGAACATCCGCAAGCATTTGTGTAGGATGAAACTCATCCGTTAAACCATTAAACACCGGCACACCAGCATAATCTGCAAGTTCTTGTACAGTACTTTGTTTAAAGCCTCGATACTCAATCGCATCATACATTCGCCCGAGAACTCTCGCGGTGTCTTTCATGCTTTCTTTATGTCCAATTTGAGAAGAGTTTGGATCGATATAAGTCACTCGAGCACCTTGATCATAAGCTGCAACTTCAAAAGCACAGCGAGTACGTGTTGAAGTTTTTTCAAAAATGAGTGCAATATTTTTACCTTTAAGTTGTTGCTGCTCTGTCCCTGCATATTTAGCACGTTTTAAATCACGCGATAAATCTAACAAATAATTAATTTCGTGTTCTGAATGATGAACAAGACTCAATAGGTGTCTATTTTTTTAAGATTAAAAGCCATCGCGATCTCCTTATCAGATGCCATCAATAAATGCTGGCCAACTTACTGTGAATAACTTAATTTTTAGTGGATTGATAGCCTATTTTTTTGTCCCAAACGTGAAGTTTTGCAACCGAATTCAATTCTTTATTTTGTGATGCGTATCACACTTCATTTCAGAACTTTATATTGCGCTTTCTTTATATATAAAAGAGATTTAAAATCCCGTCGATTCTCACACAACAGGAGCACATATGATCAACAGAAGAGATTTCATCCAACTTGGCGCAAGCAGTATTTTAGCGTTAAGTGCGAGCCGCTTTGCTTTTGCAAAAAGCGACACACAAGTCGATTTACGTATTGTGGCAACAACCGATATTCACAGTTTTTTAACTGACTTCGATTACTACAAAGATGCACCGACTGAGAAATTCGGTTTTACCCGTGCAGCAAGCTTGATTCGTCAAGCACGTAAAGAGGTGAAAAACAGCGTTTTAGTTGATAACGGTGACTTAATCCAAGGTAACCCAATTGCTGACTATCAAGCAGCTAAAGGTTATAAAGAAGGCAAATCAAACCCAGCTGTGGATTGCTTAAATGCGATGCACTATGAAGTAGGGACATTAGGTAACCACGAATTTAACTATGGCTTAGACTATTTAGCGGATGCGATTAAACAAGCTAAATTTCCTATCATCAATGCCAACGTAGTGAAAGTAGGCACTGAAGAGCCCTATTTCACACCTTATGTAATTCAAACGAAAGAAGTGGTGGATAGCCAAGGTAAAACGCACAAACTAAACATTGGTTATATCGGTTTTGTGCCACCACAAATTATGGTGTGGGATAAAGCAAATTTACAAGGCAAAGTTGAAACGCGCGATATCGTGAAAACCGCACAAAAATATGTGCCAGAAATGAAACAAAAAGGTGCCGATATTATTGTGGCACTTGCACACACTGGGCCATCTGACGAACCATATCAAGAAGGTGCAGAAAACTCAGCATTCTATCTTGCTGATGTACCACACATTGATGCAATTGTTTTCGGTCACTCTCACCGTTTATTCCCGAATAAAGAGTTCGCAAAATCACCAAATGCAGATATTGCTAAAGGTACCGTAAAAGGCGTACCTGAAAGTATGGCTGGCTACTGGGCAAACAACATCAGTGTGATCGACTTAACCCTTGCTCAACACAACGGCAAATGGTTAGTGACTGATGGTAAAGCGGTACTTCGCCCAATTTATGATGCTGAAAACAAAAAAGCGACCACAGAAAGTGATGCCGAATTGACCGCACTTTTAAAACCTGTGCATGAAGCCACCCGTGAATTCGTGGCACAGCCAATCGGTAAAGCCACCGATAACATGTACAGCTACTTAGCCTTAGTGCAAGATGACCCAACCATTCAAATTGTGAACCAGGCACAAAAAGCTTACGTTGAAAAAGTGGCACCAAGTGTTGCAGCAATGGCGGGCTTACCAATTTTAAGTGCGGGCGCACCGTTTAAAGCAGGCGGACGTAAAAATGACCCTACTGGCTATACAGAGGTGAACAAAGGTGAATTAACCTTCCGTAACGCAGCAGACTTATACCTCTATCCAAATACCTTAGTTGTTGTCAAAGCAACAGGTGAAGAATTGAAAGAATGGTTAGAATGTAGCGCAGGTATGTTTAAACAAATCGATCCTACCAGCGACAAACCACAATCTTTACTTGATTGGGACGGTTTCCGTACTTATAACTACGATGTGATTGACGGCGTAAATTATGAATTCGACCTGACTCAACCACCGCGTTATGACGGCGAATGTAAATTGATTAACCCGAACTCACACCGAGTGGTGAATTTAACTTACCAAGGTAAACCGGTTGATCCAAAAGCAGAATTCTTAATTGCAACTAACAACTATCGTGCTTACGGTAATAAATTCCCAGGCACAGGCGATGCGCACATTGTTTACGCTTCTCCTGATGAAAATCGCCAAATTCTTGCGGATTATATCAAAGCAGAAAGCGAAAAAAATGGCCATGTAAACCCTAGTGCGGATAAAAACTGGCGCTTTGCACCGATTAAAGGTAACGATAAATTAGACGTACGTTTTGAAACCTCGCCAAGCGAACAAGCAGCGAAATTCATTCAAGACAATGCACAATACCCAATGAAGAAAGTCGGCACCGATGAAGTGGGATTTGCGGTATATCAAATTGATTTATCGAAATAACAAAAAAGGGCGTGCTCAGCACGCCCTACTTATTTCAAAGTGCGGTCAATTTTGACCTTATTTTTCTTCCTTTGGAAGTCTGATTAAGGAAAAGATCAAGCCGCCCCAAATCACAAAAAAAGCGCCACAATCATCATTATAATTGCAATACTTGTCATCTTTATTCTCCTTTTTCTTCAAGCTTGAAGTTGTCTTCATTTTTCCATTTTAAACGAGAAAGAATGAATGAAACCACGACAAGCGAAATTGCCATGCCCCAACCAAAGATATTTACAAACCAGCTCGGATAGCCTTCATAACCTTCAGTAAATACTTTTGCACCTTCACTGAATAACATAAAGGCAAGAATACCGGTGGTGATGACAATGCATAAACGCCATAGGAAACCCACTTTGAATGAAGAGCTTTGATTTAAGTGGTTGCCTAATAAGCCTAGTTTTTCATTTGCAACAATCACAATTAATGAAACAAATGCCACTGCTACAATACCAAAGTAGTTCACAAATTTATCGAACACATCAAGCATTGGTAAACCTGTTGTGGTACCAAATAAAATGACTGATACCACCATCATTGGTAAACCAACAACAAAGGTCGCTTTTGCTCGACGTAAACGGAGTTTGTCTTGAATCGCTGAAATGATTACTTCAATAACAGAGATAAATGAGGTTAATGCCGCAAAGGTTAATGAACCGAAGAATAATACCCCTAATACTTCACCGAATGGTGCTTTATTAATAATGGTTGGGAATGCAAAGAAGGCTAAACCAATACCACCTTTTGCTACTTCGCTCACTTCTACACCTTGTGCGGTTGCGATGAAACCTAATGCCGCAAATACACCAATACCCGCAAGCACCTCAAAACTTGAGTTCGCAAAACCAACAACTAAACCGCTACCTGTTAAATCTGAATCTTTTTTCAAGTACGATGCATACGTAATCATAATCCCGAAACAGATGGAAAGAGAGAAGAAGATTTGACCGTAAGCCGCAATCCACACGCTCGGATTAGAGAGTTTTGACCAGTCTGGTGTAAATAGTGCGTTTAAGCCTTTTTCTGCACCTGGTAAGAATAAAGAATAAACGACCAACGCTACAAACATCACCACTAAAACAGGCATTAAGATATCTGAAGATTTAGAAATCCCTTTTTGAATACCTAAAGAAAGTACGCCTAACGCCACTAACCATACAGCAATTAATGGACCAGTTACCATGCCGACAAACTCAAAGCTCACACCATTGCTGATATCGCCCATTTTTAAGAATTCGTGTAGGAAGAAATCAATCGGTTGGTCGCCCCAAGCAGAATTAAGTGAGAAATAGGTATAGCTTGCCGCCCAACCTAATACCACGGCGTAGTAAAGACCGATGATGACGTTCACCATCACTTGCCACCAACCAAACACTTCAAAGTGTGGGTTAAAGCGACGATAAGAAAGCGGTGCACCACCACGATGGCGATGACCGATTGCGTAATCTAAGAAAAGCAATGGAATACCAGCGGTTAAAAGTGCAATAAGGTAAGGGATAATAAATGCACCGCCACCGTTTTCATAAGTGGTATAAGGGAAACGCCAGATGTTTCCTAAGCCAACAGCGGATCCAATCGCCGCCATAATAAATGCTTTCCGACCAGAGAAGGTCTCGCGCTTTGCGTTTGACTGCGTCATATTAAGTTCCTTTTTGAATGAAGAAAGATTTCAATATAATGAATTCTAAAACCGAGTCAAGAACTTGGTTTAAAGAGAGGTTAAATTCAGTGAATTTTTTTTAAATTTTACTGACTAAAAGCCGTATTTAACTACTGTCAACAAAACAACCAAAAGGAAACATTTATGGATCTTAACAGCATTTTAAACCAAGTTTTAGATGTCGCTAAAAACTCTGCAAGCAAACTTGAAACTGGCAACCAAACTATCGACTCTCTCACTAAAGTAGGCGGCGGTGCTGCGTTAGGCGGTATTTTATCAATGATTTTAGGCCGTAGCGGTGGCGCAAGTTTAGCAAAATTAGGCTCACTTGCTGTATTAGGTAATCTTGCTTATCAAGCGTACCAAAACTATCAAAAATCCCAACAAAACAGCCAACCAAGCATTTCAGAAAATGCGTTTGATGTATTAAATTCATCAAGCCATGTCGATGCGGGTGAGTTGATTTTACGTACGATGATTGCTGCAGCGGCAGCAGATGGTGAAATCACTGAAGACGAAAAACAAACTATCGCAAATGAAGCAGGTAACAACCCTGAATTAGCACAGTGGCTTGAACAAGAAATTCAAAATCCAATTTCTATCAACGAGATTGCTCGTCTTGTAGGTAATGATACTGCACTTGCAAGCAATGTGTATTTAGCAGCTCGTTTAGTAAGCAAAGATTTATCTCGCAAAGAAATCATTTTCTTAGCAGATTTAGCACAAGCATTAGGCTTAGACGATGCGCTTGTTGAACAATTAGAAAAACAAGCAGGCTTCTAATTTTACGTGCAGAAAACATTGCATTTTCTGACCGCACTTTTCATAAAAAAACACGATAATCTTGGTTATCGTGTTTTTTTCGTTTGTTTTTTTCGCGAAAAATCTAACCAAAGGCGAAAAAAATTCCGCTACAATGCAAAAACTTCAATATTCATAAAATTATTTAATAATCATAAAAAAACGGGAAGCAACATGACAGGCGCACAACTCATTATCGAATGTTTAAAAGCGCACGGTGTAACCGATCTTTTCGGCTACCCAGGCGGGGCAATCATGCCAACCTATGATGCCATCTATGACTCAGGTCTTGACCATCTCCTTTGTCGTAACGAACAAGGTGCCGCAATAGCTGCGATTGGTTATGCGCGCTCTACTGGCAAAGTCGGCGTTTGCGTGGCAACCTCTGGCCCAGGTGCAACCAATTTAATTACCGGTTTAGGCGATGCCTTTGCTGACTCTGTACCAATCGTGGCATTTACTGGCCAAGTGGCTGCTCCCCTTATCGGTACCGATGCTTTCCAAGAAGCCGATGTTTTAGGTTTATCTCTTGCTTGCACCAAGCACAGCTACATTGTGCAATCCATCGAAGAACTCCCCGAAATTATTGCCTCTGCTTTCCAAATTGCACAAAGTGGCAGACCAGGTCCAGTTCTCATTGATGTGCCTCGTAATATCCAAGTGAGCGATGTACCTGAACATGTAAAACCTATTGTCAAACCAGTCGTAAAACCAACCGCACTTTCAGAATTAAAATTAACTGAAGCAAAAGCATTATTGGCGCAAGCAAAAAAACCGGTGCTTTATGTAGGCGGCGGTGTAGGTATGGCGAAAGCCACACAAGCGGTCAACAAATTCCTACAAATCACCAAATGCCATCCGTTTCAACATTGAAAGGTTTAGGCTCAATTGACCCAACCGATCCCGTTTATATGGGCATGATTGGTATGCACGGCACAAAAGCCGCAAACGTTGCCGTACAAGAATGTGATTTATTGTTAGTGTGCGGTGCACGTTTTGATGACCGTGTGACCGGTAAATTAGACAGTTTTGCGCCACACGCCAAAGTGATCCATTGTGATATTGATGCAGCAGAAATCAACAAACTCCGTGTGGCAAATGTTGCTCTTCAAGGTGATTTAATTCAAGCCTTAGAGGCTTTAAGTATCCCGCTTGAGATTAATGATTGGCGAGCACACATTCAAGCATTGAAAGCCAAACTCGATTTCACTTATATTGACAATGCAGGCAGCCGACCGATTGACCCTTGGTCGTTGCTCAACACGCTTTCTCAGCGTAAACCACAAAATGCGGTGATTTGTACCGATGTGGGCCAACACCAAATGTGGTCTGCACAACATATGCGCCATTTCGCACCAGAAAACTATATTACCTCCGCGGGTTTCGGCACCATGGGATTTGGTTTACCTGCAGCGGTAGGCGCGAAAAAAGCACGCCCTCATGATGAAGTGATTTTGGTAACAGGCGATGGTTCATTGATGATGAACATTCAAGAATTAGGCTCAATCAAACGTGGCAAATTACCGGTAAAAATTTTGCTGTTAGATAACCAACGCCTTGGTATGGTGCGTCAATGGCAAGACCTTTTCTGGAACAAACGCCGTTCAGAAACCATTTTAGAAGATAACCCTGATTTTGTGATGTTGGCAAAAGCCTTTGATATTCCAGCTGAACGCATTGAACAAGCTGACGAAGTAGATGAAGCGCTTAATCGCTTATTAAATAGCGAAACCGCTTATTTGTTACAAGTATGCATTCCACCTGATGAATGTGTATGGCCATTAGTCCCACCGGGTGCGTGCAATGCCGATATGTTGGAGGAAATTTAAGATGAACCAATATACTTTTGACTTGATCGCTCAACATCGCCCAGAGGTTTTAGAACGTGTATTACGCGTAATTCGTTTACGTGGTTTCACAGTGACTAATATGGATATGATCTTGGTAGACACCCAAGTGCAGTTAAAAATCACTGTAAAATCTGACCGCACTTTTTGATTTGTTGGTGAATCAGTTGGCGAAGTTACCGGATGTGATTGAAATTAAGTAAAGGAACTTAAAAATGAAAAAGCTATTTACTTTTTATTTTTTTCTGTTGTCAACAATCGTTTTGGCTGCTTGCTCGTCACGTTCGTCATCAACAACACAAGAGCCCATTGAGATGTTTATGTTTGGTCAAGATTGCAAGCTTTTTGTCTTTACCGATAAAGAAAGTTTTGAACTCTGTAGCTCTAGCGTCTCTGATTTATCGACATTTTTTTGAATAGCCCCTATGCCAAAAGCGATTGAAAAAAAGTCATACCAGTTTTTCCTTATCGATGAAGAAGACAAAAAGGTTTCTGCAAGATTAACATTGTATGTGCGAGCAGATAACTTAACGGAAAAAAACAACGTAATGAGTTATTAAAGAAATTTATGTTCCAAGAGACAACCGAAACGGTTAAAAAAAGAAATTACAGGAACGTTATAGTATTTCACCTCAGTTTAATATTTATAGTATAACTTACGAGGCAGAAGGTGTTAGCCGACAATATGAACATCGAAATGAACTGCTGGCAAAATATAAACTTGCAAAACCGATTATGGCAACAGTGGACCGATATTATGGTAGTAAAGTTAATACCTCTTCGTATTCTGATGATGATAAAACTATTAACCCACTGACTATTTTAACCGCATCATTATGGTTTCCGGTTGCGATGTTAACTTGTTTGGGTGACAAAGATTCAAGCCCTGGATTCGGTGCATTGTTTGATCCTTGCCCATTCCGTTAAATAGCAATAAAGTGCGGTTAAAATTCATAGTGAAAAACAATCACACTTTGGATTTATTAGTGAAGCGGTTGGGAAAATAACTGAAGATTATGAAGGTAAAAAAATGAAAAAAATGCGTTTATTTATTGGGATGTTGATAGCTACGTTTTTATTGGGCTGTGTAACAGCAGATCAACAATATAAAGAATTATCATCAAAAAAAGAAGTGATCAAATCTTTCTTTATTGCTGACAATCAGATTTATGCTATTGGGCAACTTAATAGTTATCAATTTAATAGTAAAGATAATGGGAATACAGCTCAATTAATTAAATTACTTGAGTCACCTTATACTAAAAAATATTTCTTCTGTGAAGATTGATGAGATAAGAAAAAAATGTTAAAAACCAATGAAGTAGAGGCATTCTTATCAATATATTTTTAACCACCAAAAATTTAACAAAAAGCTCAACTTGATGAACTTTATAATATAAATTCTCCTTATAGAGATGGACGTAGAATGTTTTTTTCAATGAATAATGGAAATCTTGTTGATATAAAAAAATAAAAAAATGAGATTTTGCAAAAGGCTAAACTTATTCAGCCATTAGAAACAAAAATATGTAGAGTTTAGCAATGAAAAAGAAATTAGTATTAATAAATTGAACAAAGAAGAGGCTGCACTTTCAGCTATTATTATTCCTTTTGCCATCATAGGGCTACCATTTGCAATCGTTGAGAAAGTTCTTACGACTGTTACGTATCCGTAAGGTACATGGATTTTTAATATAAACAAAACAATGTGATATCTGTAGAGGCAAATGTATGTGATTTGTCCCTACACTGTGAAATACAGAAGCTATATTTAGCAATAAATTTACTACCTGGAGAGATTATTTATGCCAAAACTACGTTCAGCGACCAGTACTCAGGGTCGTAATATGGCGGGTGCACGTGCCTTATGGCGTGCAACAGGGATGAAAGAAAATGACTTTGGTAAACCGATTATTGCGGTGGTGAACTCTTTCACCCAATTCGTACCTGGGCATGTTCATTTAAAAGATATGGGACAACTGGTTGCAGCTGAAATTGAAAAAGCTGGCGGCGTAGCAAAAGAATTCAATACCATTGCGGTAGATGATGGTATCGCGATGGGCCACGGTGGGATGCTTTATTCTTTACCAAGCCGTGATTTAATCGCAGATAGCGTGGAATATATGGTTAATGCACACTGTGCTGATGCGATGGTGTGTATTTCCAACTGTGACAAAATCACCCCAGGAATGTTAATGGCAGCAATGCGTTTGAACATTCCAACTATCTTCGTTTCAGGCGGCCCAATGGAAGCGGGTAAAACAAAATTATCTGATCAACTTATTCGCTTAGATTTAGTGGATGCGATGATTGAGGCGGCAGATCCAAATGTAAGTGATGAGCGTATTGATGCGATTGAGCGCAGCGCTTGCCCAACCTGTGGTTCTTGCTCAGGAATGTTTACCGCAAACTCTATGAACTGCTTAACGGAAGCCTTAGGTTTATCTTTACCGGGCAATGGCTCGATGTTAGCGACCCATGCTGACCGTAAAGAATTATTCTTAAAAGCTGGTCGTCAAATTGTTGAGCTTTGCAAACGCTATTACGAGCAAGACGATGAAAGCGTATTGCCACGTTCAATCGGCACCTTTGAAGCTTTTGAAAACGCTATGAGCTTAGATATTGCGATGGGTGGTTCAAGTAATACCGTTTTACACTTATTAGCGGCTGCTCAAGAAGCGGGTGTAGATTTCAAAATGGCGGATATTGACCGCTTATCACGCGTTGTGCCTTGCTTAAGCAAATTGCACCAAACACCAATAAATACCACATGGAAGATGTGCACCGTGCAGGTGGCATTATGGGCTTATTAGGTGAATTAGATCGTGCAGGTTTAATCCATCGCGATACCAAAACCGTATTAGGAACAACACTAGAAGAACAATTAAATCAATACGATATTATTCGCAATAAAGACGAGGAATTACACAAATTCTTCCGTGCCGGACCTGCAGGTATTCGTACCACGCAAGCCTTCTCACAAGATTGTCGTTGGGATAGCGTAGATGATGACCGTGTAAGTGGATGTATCCGTAACAAAGAAAATGCCATTTCTCAAGAAGGTGGTCTAGCGGTATTGTTCGGTAACATCGCTAAAGATGGTTGTATCGTAAAAACGGCGGGTGTAGATGAGTCTATCTGGAAATTTACCGGTCGAGCAATCGTATTTGAAAGCCAAGAAGATGCGGTAGCCGGTATTTTAGGTAGCAAAGTGAAAGAAGGTCATGTAGTAGTCATTCGCTACGAAGGTCCAAAAGGCGGCCCAGGTATGCAAGAAATGTTATACCCAACCAGCTATTTAAAATCCATGGGCTTAGGTAAAAAATGTGCTTTATTAACAGATGGTCGTTTCTCTGGTGGTACATCTGGTTTATCTATCGGTCACGCTTCACCTGAAGCGGCTTCTGGCGGTGCGATCGGCTTAGTATATGATGACGATATTATCGAAATCGATATTCCAAATCGTGCGATTAATCTCAAAATCAGCGATGAAGAATTAGCAAAACGCCGTACCGAGCAAGATGCCAAAGGCTGGCAACCAGCTAACCGTGAACGTGAAGTGTCTTTTGCATTAAAAGTATTTGGTCACTTTGCAACATCTGCGGATAAAGGTGCTGTGCGTGATAAAAGTCTATTAAAATAATTTCTAATTATTCCTCCTCTCTTTTATGAGAGGAGGATAAAAACAAAGAAAAAAATTAACCGCACTTCATCATAACAAATTAAGTATCATGAAAAAAATCTACTTACCAATCCTCAACCCTCTCAATCGGATTACATTAACGCGATTGTCAAATTTGGCTCCAGAGTATATGAAGCCGCTACCGTAACCCCGCTACAAAAAATGGGCAAATTATCTGATCGCCTACATAATAATATTTGGATTAAGCGTGAAGACCGACAGCCAGTAAATAGCTTTAAACTGCGTGGCGCCTATGCAATGATATCCAGCCTTTCTGATGAACAAAAACAGTCAGGTGTCATTGCTGCTTCTGCGGGTAATCATGCTCAGGGTGTTGCTTTATCAGCAAAACAGCTTGGATTAAAAGCATTAATTGTTATGCCACAAAATACACCGAGTATCAAAGTGGATGCAGTTCGCGGTTTTGGTGGTGAAGTGTTGTTACATGGAGCCAATTTTGATGAAGCCAAAGCTAAAGCCATTGAGCTTTCAAAATCTAAACATATGACATTTATCCCGCCTTTTGATCATCCATTGGTTATTGCTGGTCAAGGTACATTGGCGATGGAAATGCTCCAACAAGTTGCTGATTTAGATTATGTCTTTGTGCAAGTTGGTGGTGGTGGCCTTGCGGCTGGCGTAGCCATTTTGCTCAAACAATTTATGCCGGAAATTAAAGTCATTGGTGTCGAGTCCAAAGATTCAGCTTGTTTGAATGCAGCCTTAGAAAAGGGTGAACCTACAGATCTAGCACATGTTGGGCTATTTGCCGATGGCGTAGCAGTAAAACGTATTGGTGATGAAACATTCCGTTTATGTCAAAAATATTTAGATGGTATGGTATTGGTAGACAGCGATGAAGTTTGTGCGGCAATGAAAGATTTATTTGAAAACGTGCGTGCTGTCGCAGAGCCATCTGGTGCCTTAGGATTAGCTGGTTTGAAGAAATACGTGAAACAAAACAATTTGGAAGGCAAAAATATGGCGGCAATTCTATCTGGCGCCAACCTTAACTTCCATACATTGCGTTATGTTTCAGAACGTTGTGAAATTGGTGAAAACCGTGAAGCTTTATTGGCGGTAACGATGCCTGAACAACCAGGCAGCTTTTTAAAATTTGCTCATGTCATCGGAAACCGTGCAGTAACAGAATTCAGTTATCGTTATGCAGATAATCAAAAAGCCTGTATTTTCGTTGGTGTGCGCACGGCTAATGAAGCTGAAAAAGCAGAAATTATTGCTGATTTAACGAAAAATGGCTTTGATGTAGAAGATATGTCTGATGATGATATTGCGAAAACTCACGTGCGTTATTTAATGGGTGGACGAGTTTCTAATCATCATGAACGACTTTATAGCTTTGAATTTCCAGAACAAAAAGGCGCTTTACTTAAATTCTTAGAAATTTTGGGTAAACGTTGGAATATTTCATTATTCCATTATCGTGCACATGGAGCTGATTACGGTAATATTCTTGCGGCTTTCCAATTAGGCGAAAAAGATAACGCAGAATTTGAAAAAGCTTTAGCTGAACTCGGCTATGTTTATGAAGATGTGAGTGAAAGTAAAGCGTATCGATATTTCTTACGATAAAAATATAAAAAGAGCGGTCAAAATAACCGCTCTTTTTTATTATCATTAACTTATCGTTTTGATTTAACGAGTTTTTCAGTAAGTTCGTAAGCACGAAGTTTCGCCAACTCTTTAGAAAGTTTAGCTACAAGTAAATCATGATCCACATCAACAGCGTGATTCACAATATTTTCTTCCGCTTTACGTTTTGCTTCACGAATACGATCTGCATCTAACTCGCTACCGCGAATTGCAACATCGGCAAGTACCGTTACTACTTTAGGTTGAACTTCTAAAAAGCCACCTGAAACATAGATAACTTCTTCATTGCCATCTTCAAGGGTGAGTTTAACAATCCCTGGCTTAATCGCCGTCATCAAAGGGGTGTGGTTTGGTAAAATACCAAGTTCACCTTCCACACCTGTTGCTTGGATTTGTTTCACAGCACCTTCAAAGATTTTTCGTTCTGCGCTGACTATTATTAGGTTAAATGTCGCCATTTTTGTTCTCCTTCAAATGACTTGAAGTGATTACATATTTTTGGCTTTTTCTAGCGCTTCGTCGATTGTACCGACCATGTAGAACGCTTGTTCTGGAATATGGTCGTATTCGCCGTTTAAAATACCTTTAAAGCCACGGATAGTTTCTTTTAAAGAAACGTATTTACCTGGAGTACCGTTAAATACCTCAGCAACGAAGAACGGTTGTGATAAGAAACGTTCAATTTTACGTGCACGTGCTACCACAAGTTTGTCATCTTCAGATAACTCGTCCATACCAAGAATTGCGATAATATCTTTTAATTCTTTATAACGTTGTAAGATACCTTGAACACCACGCGCTACATCATAGTGCTCTTGACCAACAACGAGTGGGTCTAATTGACGTGAAGTTGAATCTAATGGGTCAACCGCAGGGTAAATACCTAAAGATGCAATTTGACGACTTAATACAACTGTTGAGTCTAAGTGCGCGAAGGTTGTTGCCGGAGATGGGTCAGTTAAGTCATCCGCAGGTACGTATACCGCTTGAACAGAGGTGATAGAACCTGTTTTGGTTGAAGTGATACGTTCTTGTAACACACCCATTTCTTCTGCTAATGTTGGTTGGTAACCTACCGCAGATGGCATACGACCTAATAACGCAGATACTTCAGTACCAGCAAGGGTATAACGATAGATGTTATCCACGAAGAATAATACATCACGACCCTCATCACGGAATTTCTCTGCCATAGTTAAACCGGTTAACGCAACACGTAAACGGTTACCTGGTGGCTCATTCATTTGTCCGTAAACTAACGATACTTTATCTAATACGTTAGAATCTTTCATTTCATGATAGAAGTCGTTACCTTCACGAGTACGCTCACCTACACCCGCAAATACGGAGTAACCTGAGTGCTCAATCGCGATATTACGGATTAATTCCATCATGTTAACGGTTTTACCTACACCCGCACCACCGAATAGACCTACTTTACCACCTTTTGCGAATGGACAAATTAAGTCGATAACTTTGATACCAGTTTCTAATAATTCCGTACTGTTAGATTGTTCTTCATAGCTTGGTGCCGGACGGTGAATAGACCAATTTTCTTCCGCGCCAATTTCACCTTGCTCATCGATTGGTTCACCTAATACGTTCATAATACGGCCTAACGTTTTAGTCCCTACTGGAACTTGAATAGGGTTACCCGTATTTTCTACTTTTAAGCCACGTTTTAAGCCGTCAGATGTACCTAATGCGATACAGCGAACTACACCGCCACCTAATTGTTGTTGAACTTCAAGGGTTAAACCTGATTCAACTTTTAATGCATCGTAAACTTTTGGTACTGCATCTTGTGGGAATTCAACGTCAATCACCGCACCGATGATTTGTACAATTTTTCCTGCTGACATTACCGTTCCTCTTTCATTAAATCGCTGCCGCGCCGGCGACGATTTCGTTTAATTCATTTGTAATACTTGCTTGACGGGCTTTATTGTAAACTAATCGCAAGTCATTGATTAAATTACCTGCATTATCAGTTGCCGCTTTCATTGCTACCATTCTAGCAGCTTGCTCGGAAGCAAGGTTATCTACCACAGATTGATACACTTGTGACTCCAAATAACGAGTAAGCAAACTGTCTAATAAGACTTTTGGCTCTGGCTCGTAAAGGTAATCCCAGGTGCTTTGTCTTTGCTCTAAATTATCGGTTTCTAATGCCGGTAATGGTATTAATTGTTGATAAACTGGTTTTTGTGCCATTGTATTAACGAATTTATTGTAGGCAATATAAACTGCATCTACTTCTTCGTCTTTATAGCTACCAAACATACCGTTTGCAACACCAATTAAGTCTTCCATTGTCGGATTATCACCCAAACCGGAAAGTTGTGCACGAACAGGTAATCCTAATGAACGGAAGAAGCTAATACCTTTTGAGCCAATTAAACCCAATTCAACATTAACACCTTTATCTTTCCATTGTTTGATTTCTGTCATGACGGTTTTAAACAAGTTAATGTTCAAACCACCACACATTCCGCGGTCAGTCGAGACCACTAAGATCCCGACTTTTTTCACTTCGCGTTGAATTAAAAATGGGTGTTTATAACCAACACTTGCTTTAGAGACGTGGCTGATAACATTTCGTATTGTTTCAGAATACGGACGAGAAGCCGACATACGATCCTGCGTTTTACGCATTTTCGAGGTCGCCACCATTTCCATTGCCTTTGTAATTTTTTGTGTACTTTGTACACTGGCAATTTTGGTTTTTATCTCTTTTGCACCTGCCATCTTATTTCTCCGTTACTTTTACCACGCGCTGTTGGCTTTAAAGTTATCCAAAATCGTTTTCAATGATGCTTTAACTTCATCATTGTAATTGCCGGTTTTGGTCAATTCAGCCATAAACTCGCTGTGGTTACGGCGAGCGTAATCTAAAAGTGCGGCTTCAAAACTTGCAATTTTTTGCAATTCCACATCTTCTAAATAGCCAAACTCAACCGCGAAAAAGCAACACAGATTGCTCTGCTACGCTAAGCGGTACATATTGTTTTTGTTTCAATAATTCAGTGACTTTTTCACCGTGAGAAAGTTGTTTGCGGGTAGCATCATCAAGGTCAGATGCGAACTGAGCAAACGCTGCTAATTCACGATATTGAGCTAATGCAGTACGGATACCACCAGCTAATTTCTTCACTACTTTAGTTTGTGCAGAACCACCCACACGAGATACCGAAATACCTGGGTTTACCGCTGGGCGAATACCAGAGTTAAATAAGTTAGATTCTAAGAAAATCTGACCATCGGTAATCGAAATTACGTTGGTTGGAACGAATGCTGAAACGTCACCTGCTTGAGTTTCAATAATTGGAAGAGCGGTTAAAGAACCGGTTTTTCCTTTTACTGCACCTTGAGTAAATTTTTCTACGTATTCTTCACTTACACGTGCTGCACGTTCAAGTAAACGTGAGTGTAGATAGAATACGTCACCTGGATAAGCTTCACGACCTGGTGGACGACGTAATAATAATGAAATTTGACGATAAGCAACGGCTTGTTTTGATAAGTCATCGTAAACGATTAACGCATCTTCACCGCGATCACGGAAATATTCACCCATTGCACAACCAGCATAAGGCGCTAAATATTGTAACGCAGCTGATTCAGATGCAGATGCCGCAACAACGATTGTATTTTCAAGTGCACCATGCTCTTCTAATTTACGCACTACGTTTGCAATAGTCGACGCTTTTTGACCAATCGCGACATAGATACATTTAATACCTGAATCACGTTGGTTAATAATTGCGTCGATTGCTAATGCTGTTTTACCCGTTTGACGGTCACCGATGATTAACTCACGTTGACCACGACCGATTGGAACCATAGAGTCAACCGCTTTATAACCGGTTTGTACAGGCTGATCAACAGATTTACGATCGATAACACCTGGTGCAATGACTTCAACAGGAGAGAAACCATCATTTTCAATTTCACCTTTACCATCGATTGGCTGGCCAAGTGTATTAACCACACGACCTAATAAACCACGACCAACTGGTACTTCAAGGATACGGCCAGTACATTGTACTTCCATACCTTCCGCTAAATCTGCGTAAGGGCCCATTACTACCGCACCAACAGAATCACGTTCAAGGTTAAGTGCCATTGCGTAACGGTTGCCTGGTAAGGCGATCATTTCGCCTTGCATCACATCGCTTAAGCCATGAATACGAATAATCCCGTCACTTACAGAAACAATTGTCCCTGTATTACGGGCTTCGCTCACCACGTCAAATTGAGCGATGCGTTTTTTAATCAATTCACTAATTTCAGTTGAATTTAGTTGCATCTTGTATTCCTCTTATAATTGCAACTCATTTGCGAGACGAGTAAGTTGTCCACGACTACTTCCGTCAATCACAAAATCTTCTGTACGAATCACTACACCGGCAATCAGTGAGCTATCTACATTGCAATTTAATTTCACTTTGCGAGCTAATCTTTTTTCCATTGCAGCTGCAATTTTTTCGATTTGTGTTGCATTCAATGGTTGTGCAGAAGTTACTTCAACTTCTGCAATAGCTTGATGTTCTTCCACATAATGTTTAAATTCTTCAAACACGGTAGGAATCGCACTCAAACGCTTATTTTCAGCCATTAACCGAATAAGATTTTGCCCATATTGATCCAATTGTTCGCCACAAATAGAAATTACTGTATCAGCTAATTTCTGTGCAGAAAGAGAACTACTTAAGTAAGCTTTTACCGTTTCATCTTCAGCTACGGCTGCAGCAAAACTAACATTTCAGTCCATTTTTCGACCGCACTTTGTTCAATGGCAAAGTCGAATGCAGCTTTTGCATAAGGGCGAGCTATTGTAGTTAATTCTGACATAAGCTAAGCCTCTTATAACTCTGCAACTAATTTATCAATAATGTCATTGTTTGCCGCTTCATCAATAGAACGACCCACAATTTTCTCAGCACCAGCCACTGCCAATGAAGCCACTTTAAGACGTAATTCTTCTTGAACACGTTTACGTTCTGCTTCTACTTCTGCATAACCTTGAGCAATAATTTTTGCTTTTAGTTCTTCGGCTTCTGCTTTCACTTCGTCTAATACTTCATTGCGACGTTTATTCGCTGCATCTAAAATGTCTTGAGCTTGTACTTTTGCAGCTGAAAGTTCTTGTTCAACAAGATTTTTCGTATCTGCTTGCTCTTTTTTAGCTGCTTCAGCTGACGCTAAAGCGTTCGCAATTTGGCTTTGACGTGTTTCAATCGCATTAATAATTGGTGGCCAAACAAACTTCATGCAAAACCACACGAAAAGTGCGAATGCGATAAGTTGACCAATCAATGTTGCATTTAAATTCACAACGTCCTCCTTACTATGCTTGTTTTACGTTGATAAGCAAATAAGGTGATTAGTGTAATAAACCGATGAATGGGTTTGCAAAAATGAAAAGTAATGAAATACCAACAGCAATCATTGCAATCGCATCCAAAAGACCAGCTACGATAAACATTTTAGTTTGTAGGCTAGATGCTAATTCAGGTTGACGAGCAGATGATTCTAAGAATTTACCACCTAAGATCGCAAAGCCGATTGCAGTACCTAATGCAGCAAATGCAAGAAGAATTGATGCACCAATGATTGTCGCTGTAATTACAGTTTCCATAATGTTCTCCAATAGATAGAAGTTAAATTTAGCCCTAGAGCCGGTTAATAAAAATTAATGTTCTGCTTTATTATAAGCAATACTTAAGTAAACCACCGTTAACATCATAAAGATGAATGCTTGTAACGTAATAACCAAAATATGGAAAATAGCCCAAGCTAGGTGTAATGGGATTCCCAATGCCGCAATGGCCACATTTGCAGAGTACATCACAGCGATAAGAATAAAGATTAATTCTCCTGCATACATATTACCGAAAAGACGGAAAGCAAGAGAAATAGGTTTAGCTAATAAAGTTACGGTTTCAAGAATAAAGTTTACAGGAATAAACGCCCAATGATTAAAAGGGTGGAGTGTATATTCTTTAACTAAACCACCAAAACCTTTTGATTTAATTGTATAGAAAAGAATGAGGAAGAATACACAGATTGACATACCTAGTGTTGCACTGATATCTGCTGTTGGTACTGGTCTTAAATAATGAATACCAAAAAAAGACCTGCAAGTTGAGGAAGAAAATCAACAGGAATCAAGTCAATTGCATTCATAATGAATACCCAGCAGAAAATGGTTAAAGCAATTGGTGCTACCACATTACGCGGACCATGAAAGTTTTCTTTCACAATAGCATCAACCCAATCAACCACAATCTCAACCAAACATTGCATTTTGCCTGGTACGCCTGTCGTTGCATTTTTTTGCAACACGAGAAAAGATAAACAAGAAAAATCACTGCAGATACGATCGAGAAAAAAAGAGCGTATCAACATGAACATTCCAGAAACCATCACCTGTTTTTAAGAAGCTCAAGTGGTAGCCAATATATTCGGAAGTCGTTTGTCCAGACATAGTCAACCCTTTGTAGAAAAAGAAAAAAATTTAAGATTTATTTAACAAAAAAACGGAATAAAATTATTCAACGCTAATGCAGTAAAAAAACCAACAAAAAAATAAAAATAAAATGTGAGATAGAAAGCCATTTAAAGGCTCCCCCACAAGCACAATCGTTAGCATAAACTTCAATGCTTCACCGCGATAAAAATGCTGTTAATTTTGTTGAAAAAAATCTTGTTTGCGAAAAAAACAATATAAGTAAAAAGCACAAAATGGCACAAAAGCACAGATAAATCCTAAACTAAAATCTACTGCACTTTTTACCTTGCCAAAGCGCAACTAACAAACCAAAAAAACAACAAGGCAAACTGATTCAATAATCATCGCTTTTTGATATCGATTTTTTTGGCCTCTGTTAAAAACCTTAGACATTATCTTATTTTTTTAAAAATACAAAAACTACCTAATTATACCCGTGCTACAAAGAGTTTCAACTTTTAAACAGCTAAAAAAATGTTAAATAAATCACACTTTTTAAAAAAATTTATTCACAAAATAACCATAAAATAAGTGTGTTTTATCGTAAAACGATTAAATGTCGCTCACCTACAAGCTCAGGGACATGTAAAGTTATCACGTCTTTTACTTCGAATTTTTTGTCTAATTCTTGAACTTCATCTTCGTGATAAATGCCTTTTAAAGCATAAAAATATCCATCTTGTTTTGGTAAATGATGACACCAATCAGTCATATCTTTTAACGAAGCAAATGCACGACTTAATACGCCGTCGAATTTTTGTTCAGATTGATATTCCTCAACGCGGCTAAGAACAGGTTCTACATTTGTTAGTCCTAACTCACGTACTGCATTTCGAATGAAGCTAATACGCTTACCTAAACTATCTAACAAGACAAATTGCTTGGTAGGATTAATAATGGCTAAAGGCAGGCCTGGCAAGCCTGGACCGGTTCCCACATCAATAAAACGATCTCCTTGTAAATAAGAACTAACAACAATACTATCCAAGATATGTTTAACTAACATTTCTTGCGGATCACGCACAGAGGTTAAATTATAGGCCTTGTTCCATTTATTGAGTAATTGTACTAACTGGATCAGTTGATCTTTTTGTAGATCTGTTAATTGGATTTCTGCTTGAGTCAGTAAATTTTCGAGTTTTGCTTTCATTTTTCTATCTATCTTGTCTGTTTGTCGTCATTCTACTTGAAAATGCCTACCTTGAAACATTATTTCTTCTGGCTTGCCAAAATATTCCCTAAATTTGTTTCCAACCAATCCACTAACTCAAACATCTTATTAGAAGCCTCTGCTCCAAATTCTGTTAATGTGTAATCCACTTGCGGCGGCACGGTATTATAGGATTTACGGATTAACATGCCGTCTGCTTCCAGTTCTTGCAAGGTTTTAGTCAACATACGTTCGCTTACACCATCAATGGCTCGACGAAGTTCACTAAAACGCTTGGTACCAGAATGCAAACTCACCAACACCAATGCGCCCCAACGGCTGGTTAAATGTTGCAAAATTTGGCGAGAAGGGCAAGCTGAAGCCAGAACATTCCCACGATTTAAATTTTTTCATTTTTAATTCCTTAAAAAAATCAACAAGTTAAAAAAATTATTTTTTTAAAAAATTCCAAAACTTACGTTTATGTAAGTACTTCTTAAAAAGTAAGTATTGAAAATATAATACGCCACATCAAGCGAACAATCAAATGTTCAAATATCATTTCAACTTAACGAGAAGGAAAACATCATGACAACTAAAACTATCGCAATTACTGGTGCAACAGGTCAATTTGGCGCAATCGCATTAGACTTATTAAAAGCAAAACAAGCAAACGTTCTTGCGCTTGTACGCTCTCCAGAAAAAATTTTAGGTGTAGAAGCTCGCAAATTTGATTATTCAAAAACAGAAGGACAAGTAGAAGCATTACAAGGCGTAGATACATTAATTTTGGTATCAAGTAATGAAATCGGTCAGCGTTTTGTACAACACAACAATGTAATTGAATCAGCGAAAAAAGCCAGCGTGAAACATATTATCTACACCAGCTTACTCGGCGCGACCAACGACAATACCGTAAAATCCCTTGCTGGTGAGCACGTTGAAACTGAAGCAGCATTAAAAGCTTCGGGCATTACTTACACCATTTTACGCAATGGTTGGTACACCGAAAACTACACAGCTTCAATTCCAGCAGCATTAGCAAACAATGCTTTCTACGGTTCAGCAAAAAACGGCAAAATTTCGTCTGTACTCCGTGCAGAACTTGCTGAAGCAGCGGTAAATGTTGCATTAAGTGAAGGTCATGAAAACCAAACTTACGAGCTTGCCGGATCAACCAGCTGGACATTAGCTGACCTTGCAGCAGAAATCAGCAAACAAACAGGTAAAGATATCCCTTACGTGGATATTCCTGCAGCAGATTATGCTGCAGCACTTGTACAAGCAGGATTAGATGAAGGCTTTGCAGGCTTAATTGCACAATGGGATGTGGATGCGTCAAACGGTGCGTTATTCTCAGAAGACAAAACCCTTGAGAAATTGCTTGGCCGCCCAACAGCAGGACTGGATGTGGCGGTGAAACAAGCTCTCGATCACTAATAACTTTTTTAAGTTAAGCATATAAAAAAGTGCGGTCAAAATTAACCGCACTTTTCATTTCTAAACATTATTCGCCGCGTTTTAGCATACCTTGTTTTTTCAAATTCACCAGAATAATTGAAATTGCCGCAGGAGTTATACCTGAAATTCGGCTGGCTTGACCAATGGAAACTGGACGATGCTGTTCCAACTTCGCACGTACTTCATTAGATAAACCAGACACTTTACTGTAATCAAAGTTAGCCGGGATAGCTGTATTTTCGTGGCGTTTTTGTTTTTCAATTTCTTCTTGTTGATGCTCAATATAGCCTTGATACTTAATAGCAATTTCTACTTGTTCTACGGCTTCTCTGTCTTCCATTGCCGGTTTGTATGGCGTTAAAGAAGTCAAAATATCGTAGGTCATTTCTGGACGACGCAATAAATCTTCACCATTTGCTTCACGCACAAGTGGACTACCAAGTACTTTATTGGCTTCTTCTAAATATTCAGAACGCGGATGCAACCAAATGCTGCGTAAGCGTTGGCGTTCCTGTTCGATATTTTCCATTTTTTGATTGAAGCGAGCCCAGCGAGCCTCATCAATCAAACCTAATTCATAGGCAATTGGCGTTAAACGAATGTCTGCATTGTCTTCACGTAATAACAAACGGTATTCCGCACGAGAAGTAAATACGCGATACGGTTCTTTGGTACCAAGCGTGCAAAGGTCATCCACCAATACGCCAGTATAGGATTGATCGCGACGTGGATACCATGCCTCTTTTTCTTGTACATAAAGACCTGCGTTAATCCCTGCTAATAAACCTTGTGCCGCCGCTTCTTCATAACCCGTTGTACCATTAATTTGACCCGCAAAGAACAAACCAGAAATAGATTTAGTTTCTAAAGTAGGTTTTAAATCACGCGGATCAAATAATCATATTCAATGGCATAACCTGGTTTAATGATACGAGCTTTTTCCAAACCTTTCATGGAGTTCACAATACCCATTTGTACGTCAAACGGCAAACTAGTAGAGATCCCGTTTGGATACACTTCATTACTGGTTAAGCCTTCTGGTTCCAAATAGATTTGATGTGAATTACGATCCGCAAAACGCATCACTTTATCTTCAATAGATGGACAATAACGCGGACCGATTCCTTCAATCACACCGGTATACATTGGACTACGATCCAAGTTATTACGGATCACTTCATGAGTTTGTTCATTAGTATGGGTGATATAACAAGGAATTTGTTGAGGATGATCATCCACTGATCCCATAAAAGAGAACACAGGCAACACCTCATCACCATGCTGTTTAGCTAAAATATCAAAATTGATTGTACGTGCATCAATACGCGGTGGTGTACCGGTTTTTAAACGATCAACGCGTAAATTCAAATCACGTAAACGATGAGAAAGTGTAACGGATGCCGGATCACCAGCTCGACCGCCTTCATAATGTTCTAAACCAATATGGATCTTACCCGCTAAAAAAGTACCGGCAGTTAAAACCACCGATTTAGCACGGAATTTAAGCCCCATTTTGGTTTCCACACCACAAACGCAATCTTGCTCAACTAAAATATCGGTTACTTCTTGTTGGAAAATATCTAAATTAGGTTGATTCTCTAGTGCGATGCGTACAGCTTGACGGTATAACACGCGGTCAGCTTGAGCACGAGTTGCGCGTACAGCAGGTCCTTTACTGCTGTTTAAAGTACGAAATTGAATCCCCGCCTTATCTGCAGCATGCGCCATTAAACCGCCCATGGCATCCACTTCTTTCACTAAATGGCCTTTACCAATACCACCAATAGCGGGGTTACATGACATTTGTCCAAGGGTATCAACGTTATGTGTCAATAACAGGGTTTTTAATCCCATGCGTGCTGGTGCCAATGCGGCTTCTGTCCCGGCATGACCGCCACCAACAACGATCACATCATAATTTTCGGTGTAAAACATATCTCTCTCTTCGTCTTCAATTTGATCTTCGATCTAAAAATAGGCGCTATTCTACTGAAAATTCCGTGTGCTTGAAAGCAAGAATTCAATTTGTGATGAGAGAAGATCGAGAGATAATAAAGATAAGATCTATTTATATATAAAGATCTTATTATTGTTACTATTAGGATCCTTTTACGCTGTGAATAAGATCCTTTTCCTTTTTTTAAATGAAGACGTTAGATCATTTTAGACTGTGTTGAAATGTCATCAGTTTGACGTTTTTTTCTTGTGGATAACCTTCAATTTTTATCCACAGTTAAAACAACCCTTATATTTATTCAGTGGAAAAGAACATTTTTTTGACAGGTTTTATTAAAGTTATCCACAGGTGATTTTTTGGATATGGATAAATAAAAAGCGATAAACTCAAATTATCGCTTTATTATGACTAAAGTGCATTTATAAATTGTGGCAGCCAATCTTCAGCAAATTGTTCTTGATCATCAACATGCAAGACATCTATTTTTAAACTCTCACAGATTTTGACCGCACTTTTTTTACTTAATTGTGTTTCGACTTTATTTACGGCATGACAGAATGTATCGTAATCTGAATTACCTAAGCCTACAACGGCAAAGCGGAGGGAAGATAAATCTTTATCTGATGCCGCAATTTGTTCAAAGAGTGGTTTCAAATTATCAGGCAATTCACCTGCACCATGTGTAGAAGTGACAATCAACCAAATATTTTTCATCAATCACCTCATCAAGTTCTGGTCCGTGGAAAAGTGCGGTCGAAAAAAACCTTGCGTTTTTAACACCTCTTCTAAATGTTCCGCTACATATTCAGCGCTGCCTAATGTGCTGCCTGAAATCACGCAAATATTCATATTGTTTCCTAATAAGAAAAAAGGCTTAGATTTTCTAAGCCTTTATAGTCATTATACGTTGTCGAATTTACCCAACAATGAACGAATATGTTCTTGCCAGTTGCGGTGCTCATTTTTAAGTTGCTCATTTTCATTTCGCAAGGCTTCTACTGATTGTTGAGATTGATTTTTTTGTTCTTTTAACTCTTCTACTTCAAGTTGAAGTAATTGAATCGTTTCTACTGCTTGTTTAATTTTTTCTTCAAGCTGATCTAAAATTTCTAAAGACATAGTGATTTCCTTTTTTAAAATAGTCCGAAATGGCTTTATTCTACCCACTTAATCCTATTTTTAAAAGCCTATTGTCAAAAATTATTATGCAAACGTTTGCTTGATGATAAAATAACGAGACTTTTTGCATTGGGGGAAAAAATGAATCGTGCATTAGCTATTGAATTTTTCAAGAGTAACCGAAGCGGCAGCATTGGCTGCTTACACTTGGCTTGGTCGTGGTAATAAAAATGCGGCGGATGATGCAGCAGTCAAAGCCATGCGTTATATGCTGAATTTAATCCATATGGACGGTGAAATTGTGATTGGTGAAGGAGAAATTGACGAAGCACCAATGCTTTATATTGGCGAAAAAGTAGGGTCAGGTAATGGTGAACTCGTTTCTATTGCGGTTGATCCAATTGATGGCACAAGAATGACCGCAATGGGCCAATCAAATGCCATTTCAGTATTGGCAGCTGGTGGTAAACGTACCTTCTTAAAAGCGCCTGATATGTATATGGAAAAATTAGTCGTCGGTCCTGAAGTGAAAGGCATGATTGATTTAAGTTTACCGATTGAACAAAATCTTCGTCGAGTGGCTTCTCGTTTAGGTAAATCTTTATCGGATTTAACCGTGATGGTGCTCGCTAAGCCACGTCACGATGAAATGATTAAACAAATGCATAATCTAGGTATTCGCGTGATGGCTATTCCAGATGGTGATGTGGCGGCTTCGGTTTTATGTTGTTTACCAGATGCGGAAGTAGATATGCTTTATGGTATTGGTGGTGCACCTGAAGGCGTGGCTGCTGCTGCCGCAATTCGTGCATTAGGTGGGGATATGCAAGCTCGTCTTATTCCACGTAATGAAGTGAAAGGTGATACAGAAGAAAATCGTAAAATTGCCGCTGAAGAAATTCAACGTTGTGAAGCCTTAGGTGTGAAGGTCAATGAAATCTTAAAATTAGAAGATTTAGTACGTGATGATAATCTTGTTTTTGCCGCAACAGGAATTACGCACGGTGAATTACTCAAAGGGATTTCTCGCCGTGGTAACTTGGCAACTACAGAAACCTTATTAATTCGTGGTAAATCACGCACCATTCGTAAAATCCAATCCATCCATTATCTCGATAGAAAAAGATTCTGAAATCTATGAGATTTTAAGAAATTAGTGAAAATAAAAGAGCGGTCATAAAAAATAATGAATTTTTTTGACCGCTCTTTTTATTTCTTACAGCATTTTCTTCAATTGATACAGATAAGCTAAGGCTTGTTTTGGACTTAATTCATCTGGATCAAGTTGCTCAATGGCTTCGCGTAAAGCATCCGGTTCTGCTTCAAAAGCCAATTCACCTTGATGTTGATTTAATGCTCTTAAATGTTGAATTTGTTGATCACCATTTTGTGCCGACAATTTTTCTAATTGATGCAATTTTTGCTTCGCCAGTTTAATAACGGATTGAGGCACACCAGCCAGCGCTGCAACAGCAAGTCCATAACTTTTACTTGCCGCACCGTCTTGAACAGCGTGCATAAAGGCAATGGTATTGTTATGTTCTAATGCATCTAAATGAATGTTAGCAATGCCTTCAATTTGTTCTGGCAGTGCGGTGAGTTCAAAATAATGGGTCGCAAATAATGTAAGTGAACGAGTTTTCTTTGCCAGCCATTCGGCACAAGCCCAAGCTAAAGAAAGCCCATCATAGGTAGAAGTACCGCGTCCAATTTCATCAATCAGAACTAAACTTTGTGAAGTGGCTTGATGAAGAATATTCGCCATTTCGGTCATTTCTACCATAAATGTAGAACGACCGGAGGCTAAATCATCAGAGGCGCCAATTCGAGTAAAAATACGATCAATTTGCCCGATAACCGCACTATCAGCTGGCACAAAACTGCCTATATACGCTATCAATGTAATTAAAGCTGTTTGACGCATATAGGTACTTTTACCACCCATATTTGGGCCAGTAATAATCAGCAAATGACGTTGCTGATTGAGATTCACAGGGTTAGCAATAAAGGGATCTTTTAAGACTTGTTCCACTACAGGATGGCGACCATTTTCAATTTTTACGCCAATTTCATCACTAAATTGTGGTGCAACATAATTTAAGGTTTCTGCTCGTTCTGCGAGGTTAACTAACACATCCAATTCAGACAATGCCAAGCTGGTTAACTGTAATTGACCTAAATGTGGCAACAATAAATCAAATAATTCATCATAAAGTTGCTTTTCTAAAGCAAGCGCCGCGCCTTTTGATTTTAAAACCTTGTCTTCATATTCTTTTAATTCAGGAATAATGTAGCGTTCGGCATTTTTTAAGGTTTGACGACGAACATAATGAATCGGTGCTTTATGAGCTTGCCCTTGGCTGATTTGAATGTAATAACCATGCACCGCATTAAAGCCAATTTTTAAGGTATCAATACCTGTGCTTTCTCGTTCACGTTGTTCTAAATTTTCTAAATATTGCGTTGCGCCAGCGGAAAGGGTTCGCCATTCGTCTAATTCGGCATTATAGCCTTCAGCAATAACGCCACCATCGCGAATTAATAACGGAGGGGTTTCAATAATTGCTTTATTAAGTAGTTCGATTTGCGCGGAAAAATCATCAATTTGTGCAGAAAGTGCGGTCAAATTTGACGATGTTTTTGTATGAATCAGCGATTTTATCGGTTCAATTTGTTCTAATGCAGTTCGTAAACGTGTGAGATCACGAGGACGAGCAGAACGCAGTGCTACACGAGCAAGAATCCGTTCCATATCCCCCACTTGTTGCAAATAAGGCTGCAATTCGTGATACAAATCTTGCTCAATAATTTCACCAATCGTTTTTTGGCGTTTTAATAGAATGTCTGTTTGACGGATAGGCTGATGAATCCAACGTTTTAACAAACGGCTACCCATTGGCGTAACACATTTATCTAATACCGAAGCCAGCGTGTTTTCTGTACCACCCGCAAGATTTTGAGTGAGTTCTAAATTTCGGCGTGTTGCAGCATCTAATTGAATATTATCGTTATTTTGAATAACACTAATACTTTGAATATGTGGCAGAGAAGCGCGTTGTGTTTCTTTTGCATATTGCAATAAACAACCTGCTGCTGCCAAAGCCAAGAGGTGATTTTTTTCTACACCAAATGCACGTAAATCTTTCGTACCAAATTGACGATTAAGTTCTGAGATCGCGGTACTGAGTTCAAATTCCCAAATTGGACGACGACGTAATCCTTTATAATGTTCGATAATGGTCATTTCAGCAAAATCTTCACAATAAAGTAATTCTACGGGATTAATACGCTGTAATTCAGCTTGCAAGGCTTCTTTTGAATGAGGTTCACAAAGCTGGAAACGTCCAGATGTCATGTCTAATGTGGCTAGACCAAATTTTTCTTTTTCCTGATAAACCGCTACAATTAAGTTGTCTTGGCGTTCTGGTAAAAGGGCTTCATCACTCACTGTACCTGGTGTCACAATTCGCACAATTTTTCGCTCAACCGGTCCTTTTGATGTGGCGGGATCACCCACTTGTTCACAAATGGCTACAGGTTCACCTAATTGCACTAATTTTGCTAAATAGCCTTCTACCGCGTGATAAGGCACGCCCGCCATGGGAATTGGATTACCTGCGGATTGTCCACGTTTAGTTAAAGAAATATCTAACAACGCTGCCGCTTTTTTTGCATCATCATAAAAAAGTTCATAAAAATCCCCCATTCTATAAAATAACAAAATGTCAGGATTTTCTGCTTTTAACTTGAGATATTGCTGCATCATCGGCGTATGCTGATCGAAATTGTCTTGTAAATTCATGACGTTATCCAGTTTAAGTTTTTAACTTTTTATCTAGCAAATAGTGGTTTTACGATAGAAGTGATGTGTTATTTTTAGCTGATTTTAATTTTCTACATCCACACTCAGTACTTCATCTTCTGTTTTTAACAGGGTATAGACATCTTTTAGCATTTCATTATCAATATTGTAGCATCGTACTTGCAAGCGAACTTCACCACTCGCTTGGTCTTTTACTGAGATATTTTCAATGCGGTAATCATGTTTCAATAATAAATCCGTTACTTTACTGATGCCGCTAGCAGAGATTAGTTGAATGGCTAAACGAGTACGTTTTTTATAGGTTTTACGACGAACATAACGCTGCACAATCGGGCTGATACGGATAGCGATTAAAATCATTAAAGTGGCAATAATCGCATCAAAAATAAAGCCTGCACCTGTTGCCACACCGATAGCCGCTGCTGCCCAGATAATTGCTGCAGTGGTTAAACCTGAAATCGCATCATTTTTCTTGTGCAAAATAACCCCTGCACCTAAGAAACCTATGCCACTGATTACTTGTGCGGCAAGTCGCATAGGGTCAGTTCGGATATTATCTGAAACTTGAGCATAATGTTCTGCGGCTTGAATGGAGACAATCGTCAGTACACAAGTCGTCACCGCAATAATGGCACAGGTTTTGACCCCAACTGGTTTGTGTTTAAGTTCACGTTCTAAGCCAATAATCCCGCCAAGTACAAGTGCGAGTAGCATTTTCCCTAGGATAAGTAAATAAGCCGTCTGTTCAAGAGCGGTCGAAAAAAGAAAAGAATTTTCCATGTTAATAATGAATATGAGTAAATAAAAAAACGGGCATTATTCTACCTGAAAAAGGACTTTAATGGGCAAATTTACAATCTATTTACCTTTAATTTATCGCCTTTCGGCTTGAAATTGAGTAAAATCTAAAGTTTTGAAAGATGATGATAGCTGAGAATAAATTTATGCAAAAAAATCAACGCCGAATATTGGCTTTGTAAGTTTAGGTTGTCCTAAAAATTTAGTGGATTCTGAACGTATTCTGACAGAATTACGTACCGATGGATATAACATTGTGCCAAGTTATGAAAATGTGGACTTGGTCATTGTGAATACTTGCGGCTTTATTGATAGTGCTGTGCAGGAATCCCTAGAAGCCATTGGAGAGGCGTTGGAAGAAAATGGACGCGTGATTGTGACCGGCTGTTTAGGGGCGAAAGAAGATCAAATTCGCCAAGTTCATCCAAAAGTATTGGAAGTGAGCGGTCCGCACAGTTATGAAACAGTAATGGCACAAGTACATAAATACGTACCAAAACCTGAGCATAATCCATACACCAGCCTTGTACCAAAACAAGGGGTGAAATTAACACCAAAACACTACGCTTATTTGAAAATCTCAGAAGGCTGTGATCATCGCTGTACATTCTGTATAATCCCTTCATTACGTGGGGATTTAGAAAGCCGTTCTATTACTCAAGTATTGGATGAAGCAAAACGTCTTGCTGATGCGGGTGTGAAGGAATTGTTAGTTGTTTCACAAGATACTTCTGCTTATGCGATGGATACACAACGCAAAGAAGGTGGTGTGAAAACCGCTTTCTGGAATGGCATGCCAATTAAGAATGACTTAATGACCTTGTGTAAACTGCTTGGTAAATTAGGCATTTGGGTGCGTTTACATTACGTTTATCCTTATCCTCATGTGGATGATTTAATTCCATTAATGGCAGAAGGTTTATTGTTGCCTTATTTGGATATTCCATTACAACATGCGAGTCCGAAAATTTTAAAAGCAATGAAAAGACCAGGAAAAATTGACCGCACTTTAGAGCGTATCAAGCAATGGCGTGAAATTTGTCCAGATTTAACTTTGCGTTCAACTTTCATCGTAGGTTTCCCAGGTGAAACAGAAGAAGACTTCCAAATGTTATTGGATTTCTTAAAAGAAGCGCAACTTGATCGCGTGGGCTGTTTCAAATTTAGCCCGGTAGAAGGCGCACCTGCAACCGAAATGGCTGACCAAGTGCCTGAAGATGTAAAAGAAGAACGTTTCCACCGCTTTATGCAGTTACAACAAGAAATTTCGGCTGAACGATTAAAACAAAAAATTGGCCAAACGCTTGATGTCATTGTGGATGAAATTGATGATGAAGGTATTATCGGTCGTACAAAAGCTGATGCACCCGAAGTTGATGGCTTAGTTTATATTGAAAATCTAAGTGGCTCGCCGGTGAAAGTGGGCGAATTTATTAAAGTAACCATTACTCATTCAGATGAATACGATCTGTGGGGAACCTGTTAATTATTAATCTTATTTATTTTTTTACCAAAGGAATTAAAAAAATGGCAGAAACACAAAAAAACAACCAAGTGTTATCCGTTTTTGAACAAGAAGTTGCGGCAAAAAAATTATGAAGCAGCTTGCGTAGAATTGCTCGATATTTTTAAGCAAAAATTGATACTAATTTTGGTGGCATTGAAGGCATTGAAATTGATTATCCTAGCCAATTAAATGATGAATTAGTACAAGATAAAATTAAGCATTTTTGCACCCGTGTAGCGGTAGCAATGAGCGAGCTATTTTCTGATCCTAAATTAGATATTTCTGAAGGCGGAGCACAACGTTTCTTTACCTTACAACGTTGGATTAATATGATTTTTGCATCATCACCTTTTGTGAATGCGGATCATGTTTTGCAAACTTATAACCGCAATCCAGATAAAACTAATTTATCCGATTTCCATTTAGATAATGCGAGATCATCATTAATTAAATTCTGTATTTTTTACCTGCCAGAATCTAATGTGAATGTTAATCTTGATGCTTTATGGAATTTAGATCCTGAATTATGTGCATCCCTTTGTTTTGCATTGCAATCACCACGTTTTATCGGTACTGATCAAGCATTCTCTAAGCGTGGTACGCTTTTACAATGGTTCCCTGAAAAATTAGCGACGATTAAAAACTTAAATAATGTGCCGAGTGCAATTTCACACGATGTATATATGCATTGCAGTTACGATATTGCTGAAAATAAACACTGGGTGAAAAAAGCATTAAACCAAGTTATTCGCCGTCATTTATTGGAAGGTGGATGGACAGATCGCGATGTCACTAAATTAGGTGAACGTAATGGCAAACCTGTCATGGTTGTATTATTGGAGCATTTCCATTCATCCCATTCAATTTATCGTACACATTCCACTTCAATGATTGCTGCACGTGAGCGTTTTCATTTAATTGGTGTGGGTAATGAAGCAGTAGATGCGGCAGGACAAGCGGTGTTTGATGAATTCCATTTATTAAAAGGCGATAATATTTTTAGTAAATTGAATGAATTAAAAGAGATTTGTGAAAAAAATGGTGCAGCCGTTCTTTATATGCCAAGTATTGGGATGGATTTAACTACCATTTTTGCAAGTAATACGCGTCTTGCACCGGTTCAAGTGATTGCTTTAGGCCATCCAGCGACGACACATTCTGATTTTATTGAATATGTAATTGTAGAAGATGACTACGTTGGTTCTGAAAAATGCTTCAGTGAGCAATTATTGCGTTTACCAAAAGATGCCTTACCTTATGTGCCTTCAGCGCTTGCACCGCAACACGTAGAATATCGCTTACGTGAAAATCCTGAAGTGGTGAATATTGGTATTGCTTCTACCACAATGAAGCTTAACCCATATTTCTTGGCAGCATTAAAGGCTATTCGTGATCGTGCGAATGTTAAAGTACATTTCCACTTTGCTTTAGGTCAATCCAGTGGTGTGACACACCCTTATGTCGAGCGTTTTATTAAGTCTTATTTAGGCAATGATGCGACAGCTCATCCACATGCACCTTATGATCAATATCTTCGTATTTTTCATAACTGCGATATGATGGTGAATCCATTCCCATTCGGGAATACGAATGGCATTATTGATATGGTGACATTAGGTTTAGTAGGTATATGTAAAACCGGTGCAGAAGTCCATGAACATATTGATGAGGGGTTATTCAAACGTTTAGGTTTACCGGAATGGTTAATTGCAAATACGGTAGATGAATATGTTGAACGTGCAATTCGTTTAGCAGAAAATCATCAAGAACGTTTAGAACTTCGTCGTCATATTATTGAAAATAACGGCTTACAAACCTTATTTACAGGTGATCCAAGCCCAATGGGTAAAGTATTACTTGAAAAATTTGAGGAATGGAAAACGGCAAATTTAGCTGAAAAGCCAAAGAAAAAATCAACTAAATCCGCAACGACAAAAGAGAAGGCAACAAAGTCTACCACAACAAAGAAAAGTGCGGTCAAATCTGAAGGTAAATCTGAGCCGAAAAAAACGGTAAAGAAAACCACGAAAAAAGCAGATAAATAATCAATAAATCCCCGAAAGGGGATTTTTTTATTGAGAAAAATTAAACAAAAGCCTCATTTTTTCTAAAAAAACTTGATTTTGTGGCGTAAAGCCTGTAATTAATAGACCTATTTAACACAACATAGAATAAGGAAAAACTCATGAAAAACGTCGGTTTTATCGGTTGGCGCGGAATGGTCGGTTCCGTATTAATGGATCGTATGGTGCAAGAGCAAGATTTTGCCAATATTAATCCAGTTTTCTTCACCACTTCTCAAGCAGGTCAAAAAGCGCCTGTGTTTGCAGGAAAAGAGGCGGGTGAACTTAAAAATGCATTTGACATTGAAGAACTTAAAAAATTAGACATTATCGTGACCTGCCAAGGTGGCGACTACACCAATGAAGTCTATCCAAAATTAAAAGCAACAGGTTGGGATGGTTATTGGGTTGATGCCGCTTCTGCGCTACGTATGAAAGATGATGCAATTATCGTGCTTGATCCGGTAAACCAACACGTGATTTCTGAAGGCTTGAAAAAAGGCATTAAAACTTTCGTGGGTGGTAACTGTACCGTGAGCTTAATGTTAATGGCTATCGGTGGTTTATTTGAAAAAGATTTAGTGGAATGGGTATCTGTCGCAACTTACCAAGCGGCTTCAGGTGCGGGCGCAAAAAATATGCGTGAATTGATTTCACAAATGGGCTTATTAGAACAAGCGGTTTCAAGCGAATTAAAAGACCCTGCTTCATCAATTTTAGATATTGAACGTAAAGTGACTGCAGAAATGCGTTCTGATAGCTTCCCAACGGATAACTTTGGTGCAGCATTAGGTGGTAGCTTAATCCCTTGGATTGACAAACTTCTCCCTGAAACAGGACAAACGAAAGAAGAATGGAAAGGCTATGCAGAAACCAACAAAATCTTAGGTTTAAGCGACAATCCAATTCCAGTAGATGGTTTATGCGTACGTATCGGTGCATTACGTTGTCATAGCCAAGCGTTCACCATCAAACTGAAAAAAGACTTACCATTAGAAGAAATTGAACAAATTTTAGCGGCTCACAACGAATGGGTGAAAGTGATTCCAAACGATAAAGAAACCACATTACGTGAATTAACCCCAGCTAAAGTAACAGGTACATTAAGCGTACCGGTTGGTCGTTTACGTAAATTGGCAATGGGTCCAGAATACTTAGCGGCATTCACTGTAGGTGACCAATTATTATGGGGTGCTGCAGAGCCAGTTCGCCGTATCTTAAAACAATTGGTGGCGTAAGTTTTACTTTCACTACAAAGGGCGTATTTACTACGCCCTTTTTCATTACTACAAAAAGATAATATGTTACGATCTATTTTTTTGTTTTTATTACAATTTCTTTAATGACATTTCTTTTTGCAATATTGGTTTGTCTCACGCCTTGGTTATCCTGAAACCTTTGCAACAACATGCCAAGATTACACGGGTGAATTCTTATCTGAGGCACGTTGTGAATATACGTTTAATATATTATTTACAACGATAACTGTTGCGTTTTTAGCATTGTTTCCTTTTATTATTTCTCATAAATTATCTTGCTTTATTATCGGTTGTTTATGGCTTGGGCTTTTATGGCTATTGGGTTCAGTTTTTATCACCTTTGATAGTACTGATTTAGGAAATACACTTGAGCTTTCAAGCTTATTTCACTATGCTTGGATCGAATTAAAGATACCTTATATCGTCATATCTATTATCTCTATCCCTACACTATTTTTTATTAAAAAATTATGATCAGAGAACCTCATTTTCATCAATTTGCTCTTGCGGAGTTATTGCCTTTTTTTGAGCAATTTCCGACGCAATATCTTTCTGGCGAACGAAATATCAAATTGGCTTATCGTCATTTGGTTCAGCCTGAAAGTGCGGTCAGAAAATTGATGATTTTGGTGAATGGTCGAGCAGAAAATATGCTCAAATGGACTGAGTTGGCTTATGATTTTTACCAACAAGGTTATGATGTTTTGCTTTTCGATCATCGAGGACAAGGCTATTCACAGCGTATTATTCCTCAAAAAGGGCATTTAGATGAGTTTCGTTTTTATACCGATGATATGGCAAAAATCATTGAAAAAACGACCGCACTTTATGCTTATCAAGCGCAATATATTCTCGCCCACTCCCTAGGAGCTTTGATTTCCACCTATTATCTAGCCAATTACGATCATCATATTAAAAAGGCTGTGCTTTCTTCGCCTTTCTTTGGTGTTCCGATGAAACATCCATTACGAGATGAAGTCATCATTGCAACAATGATGGCATTTGGTCAAGGTCATCGCTATGTTTTTGGTAAAGGACATTACAAACCGGCAGATTTAAACCTTAATGAACTCAGCCATTCTAAAACGCGAATGAAATGGATGAACCGAATTAATCGAAAACGCGCTACTATTCACTTAGGCGGCCCGACTTTCCGTTGGGTACATTTGTGTTTAAATGCAATCAAAGCGCTCCCTAAAATCATTCCAAGAGTGGAAACACCAGTGCTTATCCTACAAGCGGAAAAAGAAAAGATTGTAGATAACAAAAATCTTGAAAAATTGACCGCACTTTTTCCGCATGCCGAATCTATGCTTGTACCTCAAGCAAAAACATGAAATCCTTTTTGAAAAAGGATAACGTGAGAAAAAGTGGTACTTGAACGCGTGAATCAATTTCTTCATTCTTAAAGTTGTTTTTTAATCTGCATCAAGTTTTCATCAAATTTTATTAAAAACATCGCTTAAATCTTTACTCATACTAAATAAGTGGTATCTTTATACCCACTTATTTAATCGATTGCGTCACAGTCGTTATCCGTGATGAATTATTTTTTGTTCATTTATCTAGGAGTTATCCTATGGAAAGTAAAATTCCAGCAGTAGAAGTCAAACTTGGCTTTAAATGGCAGGGGCTGCTGATTGCCGTCATCGTTGGTTTAGGGATTTGGTTAATCCCGACACCAGAAGGTTTATCCGCTAAAGCCTGGGGAATGCTAGCGCTGTTTGTGGCAACCATTGTGGCTATTATCGCGAAAGCAATGCCTATGGGTGCTGCAACCTTGGTGGCATTGGTGATTAGCGGATTAACTGGGCTTACACCAATTTCGCCAAAACAAGGTGATGTTGGTATGTTATCCGGCTTTGCAAACGGCACAATTTGGTTGATTGCTATTGCCATGTTTTTATCTCGCGCTGTGATTAAAACCGGTTTAGGTAAACGTATCGCGCTGTATTTCGTTAGTCGTTTTGGTAAAAAAATGATGGGCGTGGCTTATGGTATGGCGTTGGCTGATGTTGTTATCGGTCCAGGGATTCCTTCGGCTTCTGCGCGTGGGGGCGGTATTATGTACCCTATTATGCAATCTATTGCTGATGCGTATGAGTCCAAACCAGGTCCAACCGCTCGTCGTGCAGGTGCATTCTTAGCGATTGCTGTCTCTCAAATCGATACGATTATTTGTACCATGTTCTTAACTGCGATGGCAGGTAACCCATTAATTGCAGAACTTGCGAAAAGCCAAGGTGTAGAAATCACTTGGATGACATGGTTCTTAGGGGCAATCGTACCAGGTATTGTGAGCTTAATCGTCTTACCTTATTTCGTGTATTTAATTTATCCGCCAGAATTAAAAGATACGCCTAAAATGGCAGAAATGGCACGTGAAGAATTAAAAAGCATGGGCCCAATGAGCAAAGCGGAATGGATTCTTGCCCTAGACTTTATCCTTCTTTTATTCCTCTGGACGGTGGGTGATTTAGTCTTCCATATCCCTGCAACAATTTCAGCGTTTATCGGTTTGGTGATTTTGTTATTAACCAATATTATGAGCTGGAAAAATATCGTGGCAGAAACCACCGCATGGGATACGATGTTCTGGTTTGCGGTATTAGTGATGATGGCAAATGCACTTAATAAATACGGTGCAATCACTTGGATTTCCACCCACATTTCCGCATCAGTGGGCGATTTCAGCTGGCCAGTTGCCTTTACTATTTTAGTGTTGGTGTATTTCTATACCCGCTATTTCTTTGCTTCAGCCATGGCGCATATTTCCGCAATGTATCTTGCTTTCGTGGCAGCGGCTATCGCTGTGGGTACACCACCAATCATTGCTGCAATTGGTTAGGTTACACCTCAACATTATCTATGAGTTTAACGCAATACGCCGGTGGACCAGGCCCTGCTTTATACGGCTCAGGTTATAACTCAACCGGTCAATGGTGGGGTGTGAGCTTTATTGTTTCCATCCTTTCATTAGTCATTTGGTTTGGTGTAGGTGGATTATGGATGAAACTACTCGGTTGGTGGTAATCCTTATTAATTCATAAAAATCCTAAAAAACGACCGCACTTTGATTTGTATCTCAAAAGTGCGGTCATTTTTATCTGTATTTTGAATTAATCATCCCAGTCGTCATCCCAATCACGATGTCTTCTGTGGTGGTGATGTCTTTTATGTTTTTTATGATGGCGATATTCTCTGTCATCGTAGTCTCCGCCTTTATTCACTTGACTACCGATTACGCCACCTAATGCTGCGCCGCCGAGTGTTGTGGCAATATCACCACCTAATAAACCACCGGCTACACCTCCGATTGCTGCACCTGTTGCAGTATGACGTTGTTGTCTGTCCATTTCACAAGCGGTTAAGCTTCCTGCTAATGCAACAATCACTAACCCTTTCATCAATTTAGATTTCATAAATCTACTCCTTTATTTTTGTCGGGATTGCTTGCCTAAGCACTTATGCAATCCGGCGTGTAAAAGCATTCCTTTTACGATTGCTTTGACTATGAGGAAAATTAGTTAGTTCAAATGGCTTGTTCAATTGGTTTAAGAATGAGCAATTTTTGGTATGATTGTTGAGAGGTTTAATAGGTGATTAAATCAGATGTTGTAAAATTTATTTTTCACTAATTGAAGTTAAATCTCAAGTAATAAAAATAATGAGTAAGAAAAATGAAAAAAATATACTAATACCTTTATTTACACTACTGACTTCTTGTACTTCAGATGTCAATGATCCCATAGTTAGGGTTTTTGGAATGATGGTATTCGTCCTTCCGAATCTAAGATGAGTGCAATTAAAGAATGTCTTGATAAGGCTTATAAAATATATCCTAATGAAAAAAAGAAGGATATGATGATCGTATAGGATATGTAGATAGTTGCATGAAAGAAAAAAAGGATATTAATTTGTATATCATACACAGACTGTAATAATGTCATAATTAAATGAGAAAAAGTGATTTTTTTAAAAATTCTAAAATTAACATTATTAGCTTTAGTTTTTTTATATTTATATTCGCTATCGAAGTTCAATTTTAATTTTAATAAGATTGATTTGATATCAATAGTTAAATTATTTCAGGTTTTTGTTTTTATTGTTTTTTTATTTTGCTTTTTTTATAAATAAATTTACATGTGGTAATAATAGTAAATAAGTATTTATATATTTAAATAATCTATAGAATGATTGATAATCAATGATGGAGAGATATAAATAATGATTTTAAAAAAATATTAAAAATTTTTTTATAGCTGTTGCATTCATATTTTTTTCTTGTTTATGGTGATAGTTCAGTTCGATATGGGAAGAAATAATTTTTCAATATGTAGTTCTTATGAAAGAAGCTTTTAATTATGTCTCTAAAATTTCAGGTGGTTGCTTTTGCCGATATATTTTCTCTTTTTTTAAACGAGATTAGAGCGGTTGAAATGAATAAAATATTTTTGGAGATAAAAAAATGAACAAGATAAATCTCTGTATCTTTTTACTTTGTAGTATTTTTGACAGCATGTGTTTCTTCTGATAGTTATTTTGTTCGTTTCTGGAATGGGGATGTGATACCTAAAAAGGACATATGAGGAACAAAAAACTTTTGAATCATGTTATGAGAAATATAAAAATCTTCCTGATAAGACAAATGAGGAACGAGAGGTCATAAGTTTGAAAGTTATGGATTGTATGCACACCATGAAAAAATGATAGTGTTCAAAATACGTTAAAATGGTATGTGAATTTCTTTTTAAAGATAGCTATAAAGTGCGGTCAATTTTCAAAGAGTCTTAAAACCTCTCAAAAACTGACCGCACTTTTGTATTTTTGATGCCTCGTCTACCAAAATATGTCCTCTCATAGCAATCTCGCCTGTAACACCATTCCTTTTCTGTTCACTGTTCTGTTGAGAAAACTGGTTAGTCCAACTCGCTTGTTTACTTGCTCTAAAAAAATCATAATGCTTTATGATGTTTTTGATATAAAATTATCAAATAAAAAAATATTTTTTTACATGAATTTGATAAAATTTTATTGATTTGTGACTTTGATCACAGTATTGCAGAAAAAAATTCAGTACTATGCCTGCAACTCGATGATAGATGTTTTTAGTAGCGGGTTAATAATCATTTGGACTTTAAACCTAATCATAATAGGAGATTCATTATGGCATACTATCCAGCAGAACCGTTCCGTATTAAAAGTGTTGAACCTGTTTCAATCTTACCAAAAGCAGAACGTGAAAAAGCGATGAAAGCGGCAGGCTTCAATACCTTCTTACTTGATTCAAAAGATGTTTATATCGACCTTTTAACAGATAGCGGTACAAATGCAATGAGTGACCGTCAATGGGCCGGTATTATGATGGGTGATGAAGCTTATGCAGGTAGTCGCAACTTCTATCATTTAGAAGAAACAGTTCAAGACTTATTTGGTTTCAAACATGTTGTGCCAACTCACCAAGGTCGTGGTGCTGAAAATATTCTTTCTCGTATCGCGATTAAACCGGGTCAATACGTACCAGGTAATATGTATTTCACCACTACACGTTTCCACCAAGAAGCCAATGGCGGTATTTTCTACGATATTATTCGTGATGAAGCGCATGATGCGACATTAGATATCCCATTTAAAGGCGATATTGATGTTAAAAAATTAGAAAAATTAATTAACGAAAAAGGCGCTGAAAATATTGCTTATGTGTGCTTGGCAGTAACAGTAAACTTAGCCGGTGGTCAACCGGTTTCTATCGCAAACATGAAAGCTGTTCGTGAATTAACCGCAAAACACGGCATTAAAGTGTTCTACGATGCAACACGTTGTATTGAAAATGCTTATTTCATTAAAGAACAAGAACCAGGCTATCAAGATCGCTCAATCAAATCTATCGTTCAAGAAATGTTCAGCTATGCAGATGGTTGTACCATGAGTGGTAAAAAAGACTGCTTAACCAATATCGGTGGTTTCTTATGTATGAATGATGAAGAATTGTTCATGAAAGCGAAAGAATTGGTTGTGGTGTTTGAAGGTATGCCATCTTACGGTGGTATGGCTGGTCGTGATATGGAAGCGATGGCGATCGGTTTGAAAGAAGCAACTCAGGAAGAGTACATTGAACACCGTGTTAAACAAGTACGTTACCTCGGTGAAAAATTAAAAGCAGCGGGTGTACCGATTGTAGAACCAATTGGTGGTCATGCGGTGTTCTTAGATGCACGTCGTTTCTGTCCACATTTGAAACAAGAAGAAGACTTCCCAGCACAAGCATTAGCGGCAGCAATCTATGTTGAATGCGGTGTGCGTACAATGGAACGTGGTATTATTTCAGCTGGTCGTGATATCAAAACTGGCGAAAACCATCATCCAAAACTTGAAACTGTACGTATTACTATTCCGCGTCGTGTTTACACCTATGCACACATGGATTTAGTTGCTGATGGTATTATCCACTTATTCAAACATAAAGAGGATATTAAAGGGCTTCGTTTCGTGTATGAACCAAAACAATTACGTTTCTTCACTGCACGTTTTGAACAAAAATAGGCCTACCGCCCTTACCTCAGTAACGGGGTAAGGGCTTTTTGTATCTAAAAAATATTTGGTTAATGAGAAAAATGCGAAAACATTCTAATGACATTGTGGTTTGATGTATTGTCAAATAAGGAAGTGACTAGCCTTTCTACGATAATCGGAAAGGAGAAAACTCATGAATAAAACATTGGGAAGTACCTTGATTACCTCAGGGACGATGATTGGCGCAGGAATGCTTGCCATGCCGCTCACCTCTGCAGGAATAGGTTTCACGTTTACTGTTGTTTTACTTGTTCTTTTGTGGATTTTGCTCACCTATAGCGCATTATTATTTGTTGAGGTTTATCAAACTGCTGAATATGATGCCGGTATTGGCACGCTTGCCGCACAGTATTTTGGTCGACCAGGACGAATTATTGCAACCAGCGTATTAATGATTTTCCTTTATGCGTTACTTTCCGCCTATGTAACCGGTGGTGGTGCAATTCTTGCTTCAACTTTACCTGATTTTGCGACGCCTGATCTCAAAATGAAAGGTTCCATCCTAGCATTTACGATCTTCTTTGGTATCTTCGTAGCAATTGGCACAAGCTTTGTGGATGCCTTAAATCGCTTCTTATTTATCGCGATGATTGCAGCGCTATTCATTGTGCTTGGATTGATGATTCCAGAAATTAAAATCGATAACTTAATGGCCATGCCAATTGATAAAGCGCTATTGATTTCGGCTAGTCCGGTTTTCTTTACCGCTTTTGGTTTCCACGGTTCAATTCCTTGCTTAAATAAATATTTAGAAGGTGATGTAAAAGCCTTAAGATTTTCTATTATTATGGGCTCTGCAATCACATTAGTGGGTTATCTTTTATGGCAATTTTCTACTCACGGCGTGTTAAGTCAAAGCCGATTCTTAGAAATCCTTAATCAAGATCCAACATTAAATGGATTGATTGAGGCCGTTCGAGTGATTACAGGCAGCACCATTATTGCGGCTGTCGTGAAAATCTTCTCTGCCTTAGCACTGATTACCTCATTCTTAGGGGTCGCACTCGGTTTACTAGAATGTATTGACGACTTGTTAAAACGTGTATTCAATTTTTCTGCAAACCGTTTAAGTTTAGGTTTCTTAACGTTCCTTCCGCCATTGCTCTTTGCATTCTTCTATCCAGAAGGTTTCATCCTTGCATTAGGTTATGCAGGACAAATGTTTGCTTTCTATGCAGTGGTATTGCCAGCAGCATTGGTTTGGAAAGCACGCCATCAACATCCAAACTTACCTTATCGTGTGCCGGGTGGTTCAGGGTTCTTACTCTTTGTCTCAATTCTAGGGATTATTATTGTGAGTATCCCATTCCTAATCAAATTAGATGTATTGCCTGCAGTAGTAGGTTAATAACATGATTAAAATAAAGAAGTGCGGTTAAAACACGCTGATTTTTAACCGCACTTCTTTATGCTTTCTCTTTGATCGTTTTGAGGTAGCGATATACGCTAGGTTCTGAGATTTTCAAATATTTGGCCACCATCGGAATAGCACCTTTGATATTGAAAATACCTTTATCAAATAGGACTTGAACGGCGTTTTCCCGTTGTCTTAAACTGAGAGGTTTATCGGAATGTAATAAGGTGAAATCAAGGTATTCACAAAGGATATCTTCGATGGAGTTTTCGAGTTTTTCTTTATTAATTATTTCGGCTTCTTCTACTTCGGCAAAGGCCGCATCAATACCTAAAATATTGACGAAGTTTCCAAGGTTTTCCAGTGAAATTAATTTGGTCATCACATCAACCAACTCAGAGGTATCATGATTAATACAAAGGATGCCTTCTAATTTATCCCCATTTTTAATGAAATAAGTTGCACCTCGAATGACCTTTTCGGAATCGGCCACCGCTTTGTAGTTAAAGATAAAATCCTTATCTAAATACACTTTATCCTGCAACAAACTTGAAGCAAAAGAGCTAAGCGGAGAAGAAAGCGTTCGACCACTGACGTGGCTATTCGCAATGGCTTCCATATGAGCCTTATTCTTATCAAAAGAATGAAATACGACTTCGTATTTAGGACCGAGAACATTTCCCAAAAAATGGGTTAGGCCAATAAAATATTTCTTTTGTATGTTATTCATACCAGTTTATCTCATTAATTTCAGCTTGCTATAGGTATTCTATAACCGCTTATTTTTTATAGCAAATACATTGTAAAAACGGCAGGTTATCTGTGGTGTTTTACTTTAAGTGAATCTTATAATGCTTAGAGGATATGGTTAGACAATACTTCCGTGATATTCTTTGGTGTTGGGATTTGTATCTTATTCAGTTGATGGTAAGCAATTTGAAGGAATCATGAAAAATACGCCAACAGGAAATTAATATGTTGGTATTCAAATGGATGTTTTTATACTCCACAAATGGTTAATTGCGTTGATAAGGGAAAAGAATACCCATTAATTGCAGGGTATCAAAAAAAAGAACTACTAGGACATACAAACTCAAAACAAAGATGGAAAAATCTTGTTTCTTGTGGAGGAAAGTATGGCGATATAAATCTACACTACTATCCACAAAAACTATCAAATAAATGGTAAAAGATACAAAAAAATCATTGATGAATGTATGAATACTAAAGGGTATATATATCTTTACCCTGCTGAATGTAGCTATCAAGATCCTAAGTGGGATAAGGGAAAATGTAACTTATAACGAATTGAATTTATTATTTAAACAGAGTGTGGTCAGTTTTTCAAAGCGTTTTTTTCAGAGGCTGTTGGAAAAAGAGTTGAATAATAAGGAGAATAAAAAAATGAGAACTTTATCTTTCTTAATTTGGTCTGGTATCTTTGTGTCTTTTTGTGGTTCTATTTTTTTGTAGGTTTTTTTCTACTTTTAAATTATATTAAATTTAATGAATTTGATTATATCTTACTATTCAAAGGTGGTCTTTGTGTTTTTTTATTGCTGGTTTTGTTATTCCTATACCAGAGTTAATAAAGTTAAGAAATAAAATAAAATGATTATTGGTTGATCATAATATTTAATTGTATATTTTTATTATCTATATGCTGGTGATGCTAAAAATACCATGGATATACATGGCATCATCAAGACACAGGACGAATGCAATTAGCTCCAGAGTGGGATCATTCAAAGACAGAACATGTGGGTGGAGATTATATCCAAAAAGGAAAAATAATATGTGGAAAAATATATAAAGATAATGATCAAGATCTTAGTTTCGTATTAGGTTGTATGTATTGTCAAGCCATAGATTTAAAAGAGTTTAAATTATGGCTTTTGAGGGTAATTGAAACCTCTAATACAGATGACATACCTATGTATATTTATGATCTTACTGATTTCGATGGCCCCTTATTTAAGATCTCAGAAGTGATAGGTTTTTCATTGAGGAATTATTTTTTTCTCTTGAAGAGGAATACTCTATTTATGGTATTGCTTATATTAGAAATAAAAAAATATTGTAGATGCGCCAGTTGAAATGGATAAAGCCATTCATTACCTTAAATTAAATAATTATTTATTGAAGAAATTTAAATATTTTTTTCCTTTTTATAGATGAGGTTTAAATTCTTCTGATGCTCGCTCTCAGATAGCGTGCGTCTTCTGGCGTGTACTTGTATCTAACTAAAAAAATAAACAAACTGAAATTCTTCATAAAAAAATAGTGAAAAATCTGAATCAAATAAAATTGATGTTTAGGCTCGCGTTGGGAAACGCGAGCCATCGTTGGAGCATTAAGTGAAAGACGTTAAAGAAAAAGTTTAGAAATATTGATATTTGGTCTTTTTGATGGAAAAAGGCGATATAAATAATATATTGAAATTTCAATCTATATTCAACATTACTCTGCCAAATACTTATAGAGAATTAATGACTAGGTATAATAATCCTAAGTTTGAACAAGACACTTTTGATTTTTTTATGATCTATATCATAAACGAGAATCTTTAGCATCATTTGGATTTGATGGATTTAATTCCCAATATGAGAATATTTACAATCAATTTATTTATTCAGATGAAGATGGATATGAAAATGTGTATTCATTTGCTCATACATCTGAAGGAAACTGGTTATGCTTTGATTATAGAGATTCTCCTACAACATCAGAACCAAAGATCTCTTTAGTTATTCATGATGAATATAACGATGAAATAGGAAAATGGCTTATTTTACCTGTGGCAAATAATTTTGATGATTTTCTAGATAGTCTTTATGATTTTAATGAGCGCTATCCTGATTAGCAAGGAGTAATAGTGTTTCCCCAATGATAGCGCCAGCGCTCACGCTTGTGCTGTTTAATAAAAAATTGCGAATTTTACCCATAAACGTTGGGAGAACCAATGTTCAAAATCCTTTGGATTTTGTGACCGCACTTTTAGTTGATAGGCACAAGCGAGGACTCTTGCGCCATCGTGGGGGATACGAAGATTATAAATATTTACCAGTTAGATTTGGGGCAGTAGTCGATTCAATGGCGAGTGAAGCTACAAGTAAAAAATTGGAAAATAATGAGAAAAACATGAAATCTATAATTCTAGGAGGTGAATAAGTGTTTAATAATATTATTCAGTTTTTTTATTTATTCCTCGTTGTTTTTTTCTATCTGGATTTATAATAATATCTTTATGTTTTATTGTGTTTACCTTTATCATAAATCTAGGTGATATTTCTATTCTTGAGATAAAGGATATACTATCTTTTAATTTCTATATGTTTTTCTAGGATGTCACCATTAATAGTATTAGTAATGCTTATATCTAAAAAAACTCAGAGGTAGCTAGTATAGAAAGTGTTTAATTTCTGATGTTAAGTTATTAGAAATTTGTAGTCTGTTTGATATTTAAACAGACTACAATTTAAAATCTAGAAGTACAAAGTGCGGTCGATTTTTAAAGAGTTTTAAAAACTTCTCAAAAGTTGACCGCACTTTTTATATTTTCAGCGCAGCTTATTTTTTTAAGATAATCTTATAATTTCACATTTAATTTCTAGTAAAAACTGAAACATCGGAACATCTGACCGCACTTACGGCATAGGTAGTGAAAAAGGCATGGCGATTCGAGAGGTGACATTTGGCTTGGCGAACACAAATTAAGCGCCATGACCGCTACACAAAAAAGCCAACAGTTGGCTTACCTTGCGCAAAGCACCAAGATTCATTGGGATCTCTCCGTGTATGAGGTCATCACGCTCGGGTTGCCGCAGACGTTGGTGCATGCCAAAGAACAGGAAAAAGTGCGGTCGATTTCTGAAACGTTTTCTGTTACCCATTTATTAGATAAACCTTTCCAACAACTTTCCGGCGGCGAAAAAGCCCGCGTGCAGCTTGCCCGTTGTTGCATTAAAGAGGCGCCCCTATTGCTTGCCGATGAACCCATTGCTTCACTCGATCCTTACTAACAAATCGATATCATGGAACAGCTCAAATCTCTCACCCCAACGCATACTTGCGTGGTGGCGATTCATCATCTTTCTTTGGCGTACAAATTTTGTGATGAAGTGATTTTGCTCAATAAAGGCAACGTGATTGCCTATGGAGAAACACAATGCGTATTAACCGCTGAGAATTTGGCGAAAACGTTTAGTATTTGGGCGGAAATTGACGAAACAAAAAAAGAAATCGTCGCCATTGAAAAAACTAAAGAACAATGAATTTTTATCCCATTACGAATAATATCCTCGAAATGTGCGTAATGGTTAATGTCAAAAGTGCAGCCATTTTCTTGGTATTGTTATGTAAATCATGATGTTAAATAGAAAATACTTTGAGTTAAAATATTTTAGTGCTAATATAATAATCGATTGCAAAGGAGTGTTTAATGCAATCGGGCTAAGGACAATTTTATATTGCCTATAGATTATATTAATTATATTAATTATATTAAAGGGAACTAAACATGAAAAAAATATAACATTTAAAAGTAGTTTAATTGCATTGCTTGTAGCAGGGATGGGTATTGGTACTGCAACCGCAGCAACAGTAGATGATTTGGATAAAATCGTTACCCGTCATGGAAAGGTTATCGGTGCACATGAAAAAGTAATCCAAGCTCATGAAAAAGTAATCCAAGCTCATGAAAAAGTGATCCAAACGCATGAAGGCGCAATTAAAACGCATGAAGGCGCAATTAAAACGCATGAGGGAGTGATTAATAACCATTCTGATCAGTTGGCAGATCATAATGACAAATTAGTGAAATATAAAAGAACAATCGATAATCATGATAGCGTTATTACTGCGCATGAAGGCGTGATTCAGACTCATGAAAAAGTAATTCAAACTCATGAAGGCGTAATTCAAACTCATGAAGGCGTAATTCAAAATCATGAGAAAGCAATTCAAACTCATGAAGGCGCGATTAAAACTCATGAAGGTGTACTTCAAACTCATGAAGGCGCGATTAAAACTCATGAAGGTGTACTCCAAACTCATGAAGGCGCGATTAAAACTCACGAGGGTGCAATCCAGACTCATGAGAAAGTAATTCAAGCTCATGAAGGTGCGATTAAAACTCATGAAGGTGTACTCCAAACTCATGAAGGTGTACTCCAAACTCATGAAGGTGCGATTAAAACTCACGAGGGTGTACTCCAAACTCATGAAAATGCAATCAATGCGCAAAAAGCTGTATTAAATACCCATGAAAATGCGATTAATGCACATAAAGCCGCGTTAGACAGACATGAAACTGAAATTCGTGAAAGTAGAGCAAATGTTGCCGGTTTGAATACCCGCATCGATAGCTTAGGCCGTGAAATCAAAAATGGCCTGTCTACACAAGCAGCATTAAACGGTTTATTCCAACCTTATAATGTCGGTAAACTAAATATAAGTGCTGCGGTTGGTGGTTATCGTGATAAAACTGCTTTAGCGGTAGGTAGCGGTTTCCGTTTCAATGAAAAATTTGCGATGAAAGCCGGTGTTGCTGTAAACGCCAATGGCGGTGGTGGTATGGCATATAACGTTGGTGCTAACTTTGAATTCTAATTCAAGTTTTTGTTAAATTAAAAAAAGCGCTATTTCGAGAGAGATAGCGCTTTTTGTTTGTCATATCTAAAAGTGCGGTTCATTTTTCAGGTATTTTTCCTTGGAGTTAGGCACTCGCCGGAAAACGAGTACCATCAAAAAAATCTATATTTACCCACCCTGACAATTCAACCAAGCCTTTCGCGTGCCTTGATAGTTTTTGTAATAAACGGAACTATGTTCACGCGCCACCAAATCAACAGTGCTTCCTTGAATAGGGTTGTACGATTGATAAAGCACTTCAAAACGGCTACCGCGCGCATTTAATGCTCTATTCGCAAGATGATCAAACGGCATCGCATTGCCGCCATCCAGTTGTAAATAAAAACCGAAATTATCTTTCATCCGACTCTCTACCGAGAGAGGAAAGTAGGTTGCCAAATATGAGGTTGACCCTGTTTCCGAGTTCTTACAACGATAATGATATCGCTTGTAATTAAGGGCATTATTTAATTCTGCTTGGCTAATATTATCCTTTAAAAATCTGGTCTTCAGCGGTTTTTTGGGCGGCGTTGTTGTACATGCAAATAAACTCACCAACGCCGTGGTGAATAACATCATTTTAAGTTTGTTCATGGTATCAATTTCAAGAGAAGTGTGATTGAAAGCACTGTTGGCTACACGATAGTTTAGTTGCTGAGACAGTCGGTTTACAGAATGATTCTTGGAAAGTGTCAGCAATGAAGTTCCAACGATTTTGTCGTAATTGGAAATCAACTACCAAAATTAGGCGGGGATTATACCACTCTTTTGCCAACGCGTGTTTCCTAACGCGCGCCCAAGAACGTAAATAAAGTGCGGTGAGTTTTTGAAGTGTTTTTTTACGGTATTATGTAGCAAATGCACAAAACGCTTGCTGAGCCTGTCGAAGCATTGGTTTTGTGTATCGGAGAAGCTGAAATTACTTACACTTCGACAAGCTCAGTGACCGCAATTTCAGCTTTGTGCAACTGCTACATAATGTCGAAAGAGTTTTAAAAACCTCTCAAAAAAATTGACCGCACTTTTTGTATTTTCAGAACTACTTATATTTAAGCTAATCTTATAATTTCACATCCAACTTATCGTAAGAGCGTTCTATCACGAGCAAGTAATAGGTGGAAGCAGTGGCAAGGAAGATGGCGAAAGTAAAACTTACCAAGCAAGCCACTTATAGAAAATATTTAGCTAACCGACAGTATGAAATAAGAGCGGAAGTTTTAGTTGCTATTGAAAAAAATTTGGAGTAAATAAATGATAGGGTTATCAGAAAAACAAATTAATGACATGTTTACAGAATTTTATAATGAATTTGATTCAATTCCATTTTTGTGAGCTAAATCTGAGTGATGCTAAAAAGAACATTTGATGGATATAACTTTATAGTAAAGGGTGATCTTTTTGAGAATATAATAGGTCCTTTTAGATATATTCAGCCACTATCATTTTTCCCTATATGAGCAAAGGAAAAATTCTTCTATGGGGTTGAGAAAAAGTAATATACCTGTAATGGGAGATATTACACAGTTTGGTATATTAATAAATAATATTGGATATTATATAAAAATATGATCCTTTTTCATATAAGAGTGGTAACAAAAAGTATGGGAGGATTTCATCGTTATATTCCAAAAAGAAATAATGTGCTCTTGGTTATATGTAAGTCAAGGATGGGAAATTGCAGAAGATACAATACATAATATATATAAAAGTAATTTACCTTCATTATTATTAATGCCCATTCATTCAATTATAGAAGGTTTTGAAGATAGTCATGGCGTTGCACTTCCTGAATATACAGCTTTTCTAGAACATAAATTTCATCATGCTTTTTAGACAAAGCTATGATGATAAATTTAATGATGAAAAAAATATTTTTGAATTAAGATGTTTGCTTGATACCCGTTCCAATGATGATGGGAGTAAAACAGGATATCAATTATTTGTGTCTTCTCATAATGATGAACGTAATGTTTATGTGATACCTAGAGCAGATGTGATGGGTATTAAAAAGTTGACGAATCCAGCAGAGGCAATAGATCATTATGCTGCTCATTTATTCTCACGTGCTGAGGGTGAGTTTGATTTTTATGCAATATGCAGAAGATTTTTTTAATTAATACAATAAATTAAAGTGCGGTCTTTTTTAAAAGAGTTTTAAAACCTCTCAAAAACTAACCGCACTTTTTGTATTTTCAACGGCTTATGTTAAGTAAGTTTTATAATTTTACATCTAATTTGGCGTAAGCACGCTCTACTTTTTCCAATGCTTTTTCTACGGAAATATCACGAGCGAGTAAGACACCTAAACGGCGATGGTCATTGACTTCGCCTTTGCCGAAAATGCGAATATTGGTGTGGGGTTCAGCCAATACTTCGGCGATATTGCCAAATTGCACGTTTTTCGATTGGCCTTCTACCACAATAGCTTTGGAAGCGGATGGGCTAATTAAGGTTATTTCTGGGATAGGTAAGCCTAAAATTGCACGGGCGTGTAAAGCGAACTCGGATAATTCTTGAGAAATTAGCGTGACCATGCCGGTATCATGTGGGCGAGGGGAGACTTCATTGAAGATAACCTCATCACCACATACAAACATTTCCACCCCGAAAATGCCACGACCACCTAATGCAGTGGTAATTTTTTCTGCGACCTCTTGTGCTTTTTTCAACGCTGCATCAGACATGGCTTGTGGCTGCCAAGATTCGCGATAGTCACCATCTTCTTGACGATGGCCGATTGGCGCTAAGAAGCTGGTGCCATTAATGTGGCAAACGGTGAGTAAGGTGATTTCATAGTCGAATTTAACAAATCCTTCTACAATCACGCGTCCCGCACCTGCACGACCACCTTGTTGAGCGTAATCCCAGGCTTTTTGTAAATCGTCTTTGGATTTTAAATACTTTGACCGTGGCCAGAAGAGGACATAATCGGTTTCACCACGCAAGGAATACCGATTTTTTTAACCGCACTTTGGAAGCCAGCAAAGTTATCGACAAATTGATAAGGTGAGGTTGGTAAGCCAAGCTCTTCGGCGGCTAAACGGCGAATGCCTTCGCGATTCATTGTCAGCTTGGTGGCTTTGGCGGTAGGAACAACATTAAAACCCGCTTGTTCTAGTTCAATCAGTGTATCCGTCGCGATGGCTTCCACTTCCGGCACAATGTAATCTGGGCGCTCTTTTTCCACTAAGGCTTTGAGGGCTGCACCATCTAGCATGGAAATCGTATAAGCACGATGTGCCACTTGTTGTGCTGGGGCGTTTTCATAACGATCGACGGCAATGACTTCCACGCCTAAACGTTGTAATTCAATCACCACCTCTTTGCCCAGTTCGCCAGAGCCAAGCATCATCACTTTGATAGCATTCGGGGTTAATGCTGTACCTAGGTTGTCATGTTGTGTCCTTATTTTAAGAAAGATTCATCAAGTACTAAATCGTCATTTTTATTAATCCCCACACCGCGAGCAATCACATTTTTAGCAATATCATGTGCTTCTTCTAAAGAATGCTCGGTGTAAGTTCCGCATTGGTATTCATTTAATTCAGGAATTTGGTTTTGGTCTTGCACGGTTAAAATATCTTTCATGGAAGCTAACCATGCATCAGCTACTTGTTGCTCGTTTGGTGTGCCAATTAATGACATGTAAAAACCTGTGCGACAGCCCATTGGGGAAATATCAATGATTTCTACATTGTCATTGTTTAAATGGTCACGCATGAAGCCCGCAAATAAATGCTCAAGAGTGTGAATCCCTTTTGGTGGGAGAATTTCTTTGTTTGGAATGCAAAAACGAAGATCAAAAACAGTGATGTCATCGCCCTTTGGGGTGCGCATCGTTTTGGCTACACGCACGGCAGGTGCGTTCATACAGGTGTGATCCACTTTAAAACTGTCGAGTAATGGCATATTTATTTCCTTGAAAAATCAGTGATTTGTAAATTAATGCAAGTTTTTTTGTAAATTTTTTTACAATTTCTTTGAACTTTTCTTTTTAGCGTCGGTCTTATAAAACAAGCAACTTGCAGTTGTTTTAATAAAATTGGTTCCTTAGGTTATTTGCCCCTTACTCGATAAGGGGCGTTTTTTTATCTATTGAATATTAATTCGTCTTTATTCTAGCCCACAACCAGGTTATGCACAAAGGCTATTCTCGGCTATGGCACGAAAGGTAAACTGAAAAAGAGTAGGGCAATATAACGCAGTCCTTTTCCAATCGTCATAAAAATCAAACAACTGAGCCAATTCAATCGAAGCCAACCGGCTACCGCACAAAACACATCCCCGATAATAGGCAACCAGCTCAATAATAAAGTAATGGCACCATAGCGTTGTATTTTGTTTGTCGCCCATAAAGTGCGGTCATTTTTGCTGTCAATTTTCGGAAACCATCGCCCAATCCAGTAAGTGGTGAGGCTACCTAGTGTGTTTCCTGCAGTTGCCATAAAAACAAGCCAAAAAATATCCGCACTTAATAAAGATCCAACCAATACTTTTGGCGCAGCAAGGGAGACAAAAACGATTTCAGAATTACCTGGCAAGATGGTGGCACTTAAGAAAGCGCTGAAAAACATCAGCCATAAGCCATGGGTTTGCCAAAAATCAGCCCAAAAATTGAAAGAGAAAATGTCCCACATTAGGCTCTAATAATCTCTCTCGTTCTGACATCAAACACATCCATCCCTGCATTTAATCCCGCTTTTACGCCGAGATCGGCATCTTCAAAAACGATGCAACGTGATGGTTCGGCTTTTGCCAGTTCTGCGCAGCGTAAAAAGGTTTCTGGATGCGGTTTATGTTCTTTCACATCATCAGCGCTGACAATAGCGTTGAAGTAATGTTTGATATCTAATTTTTGCATCAACATATCAATAATTTGGCGGTTTGAGCCTGAACCAAGCGCAATTGGCTTTTGTTTATAGTAATGACGCACCACGTCAAAGGTTGGGAGTAATTTTGATTCTGTTGGAATCAATTCATAGGAAAGTTTGCGTTTTGCTTGTATCACTTCATTTAAACGTTCTTGTGGCATACCGGCATCTTGCATAATGGCGGAGGCGATAGTGCTCACAGTTGCGCCACCTAAATCATACATAATTTGGCTGTTAAAACGGTAACCAAATTGTTCTCCCACCATGTTCCACGCGCGGGCGTGTACTGGCATGGTATCGATTAAGGTGCCATCCATATCAAAAATAAGTCCATCATATTTTTCAAAAAGTCTGTTATCTATCATTTATTGCTTTCCTAGTTAGTAAATTTTTTTCACTTTGTTTCAATTTTGTGATCTGTGCACTGGTAATTTTATGAAATAGCGGTAAAGTTATCCTATCTCAAAGAGGAATGTTATGTCGTTACTCAAACAATTAACCCGTTGGAAAATTCGCGGTCAGATTGATCAGGACGTTATTGATATTATTCTGACTTTGCAAAGTCGCCTAGAACATCATTGGCGCATTGATGTGTCCATTCCGACTGTCATCACACTCTTATTGCATATTGCCAACAGCCTTGCTCGCTTAAAACGAGGCGGTTGTGTTTCCCCACTTCATCAACCTTTTTATGATGAAATGCAAAGTGCGGTCATTTTCCCTGATGTTTTGGAAATTCACCACGATTTGCTTTCTTTTATTCCGCAAGATATTCCAGAAGCCGAGCAGAGCTATTATCTTGCCAATATTTATAGCTTGTTGTTGGAGCAAGATAAAAAATAAGGGTACGAAAGCCCCTATTCTATCAGTTAAAAATCAAACTGAGTTCTAAATCTTTGAGTAAATTGCTTTCTAAGCGCAATTCATTCCATACTAACGGATTGTTATCTAAGTAATGTTTCTCAAAAGTCAGTTCCCAAGTCTGTAAAGAGCGGTCAATTCTGAGATTAATTTTATCGGTGCTATCTGTCGCCTGGCGAGATTTATTCAAAATCACCGAAATGCGTAAAAGAAGAAGTAAAGCAAGGACATCTTCATCCGCATAACGAGCAAAAATCGGTAAATCATTCTTTTTAAATGCACCTGTGTGATAACGAACTAAATTCACCAATAAGCGTTGCTGCTCGCGATCAAAACCCGGTAATTCCATATTTTGCAGAATATAAGCGGAATGTTTTTGTACATTGCGATGATTGATCACAATGCCGACTTCCAATAAACGAGCTGCCCAAATCAACAGATTTTTCATTTCATCAGCAAGATGAGGCTTTTGCCAATGGGGGGATTGATCAATCAAGGTTTTCGCACTATTGGCTACGCGATCAGCCTGCGCCAAATCTAAGTTAAATTGTTCGGCCAGTCCTAATGCGGTACGTGTACGAATATCTGAAACTTGGAAGTTTTTTTCTAAGCTGTAAATCACCCCTTCACGCAAAGCACCGTCAGAATAGCGCATATTTTCTAAGCCAAAAACGTCAAAAACGGCACTTAAAATGGCTAAGCCTGGTACAAAGACATCGACGCGATCAGGGTTTAAACCCGCTATGTTAAGCTCTTCAAAATGGGAAGCTTGTAAGGTTTGTTCAATTAAATTTTGTAAGCGTTCAGCTGTGATGATGCCGTTAGGATCAAGGGTCGCGGTAATCACTTGATAGACGGTTTTGATCGTGCCAGATGAACCGAGTACAGATTGCCACCCGAGCTTGCGATATTCCCAGCTTAAATCTTCAATTTTATTGACCGCACTTTGGCGAGCTTGCTCGAAGTTTTCTTTTGAAATTTGTCCGTTTGGGAAGAATTTTTTGGCAAAGCTCACACACCCCATATGACGACTTTCTGCCACTAAGGGGGTGAAATCATCACCGATGATCATTTCTGTCGAGCCACCACCAATATCGATGACCAGTTTACGTCCGCTTTCGGGTTGAGTGTGGCAAACGCCCGCATAAATGGTTTTGGCTTCCGTTTTACCGCTGATGATATTAATGGGATAGGGAAAGACAGTGGCAGCTTGACGTAAATTCGTCATTATTGACTGCTCTTCGTAAAGTATAAGTGCCTACGACATTCACATCTTCTGGCGCAAAACCTTGTAAGCGTTCAGCAAAAAGCGCAAGGCAATTTACACCGCGCTCAATGGCTTCTTGGGTTAATACATTGTGCTCATCTAAGCCGTCAGCGAGTCTCACTTTTTGTTTTAAACGAGAAAGCACCTGAATCGAGCCATTGATAATGCGTGCCACAATCATGTGGAAGCTGTTTGAGCCTAAATCAATGGCGGCAATCTCCCGGGCCTCACCTCGGTGATGAGGTTCTACGAGTTGAGCCAGTTGCTTGTCGTTATGCATGTCCTTTCCTAAAATTCAAATTGATACAATAAATCAAACACTTGGTTTGTGCTGGAAACCGATTGGAAATAAAGTTGCGGCATTAAGCGGTAACGTAAGGTCACTTCCGCTAAACCATCAAACAATCCTACACCGTATTTCACTTGTAAGCGTTTACCAATATTACCACTAACTTGCACTTTAGAGCTATCCCCAACACCGGCAGTGCCTAAGTTTAAGTCTTGAATACCAAAGGCTTCACCAATACCGCCGACCACTTTACCACTTTTCGCCAAACCTAAGCCAAGTAATGCCGCACCGACAGAACCACTGGAACCTGCTTCACCGCTGTTTTCTAATGAGCGGCCTGTTAATAAATATGAAAGCGCTTGGTCTTGAGGTTTAGCCGGATCAGAGAAAATCGTGACTTGTGGGCTAGATGCCATACCAATCACTTTTACCCCTGCGGTCACTTTATTGTCTTCCATGGCTTCTGGGTTACGAATCGCTTCAATATTCAACATTGGTTGTGAAGGTAAACCAGAGAAACTGATTTGTCCTTTACGAATTAATAAATCCTGCCCAAAAGAGGCATAACGACCATTTTTCAAGTTGATTTGACCGAATAACCCTAGGTTACCTTTATCCTGTTTTACAGAAAGTAAGCCGTTTAAATTGGTTTTTAATCCATAGGCATCTAAATGTACATCGTCGCCGATTTTAATTTTTAAATCAGATTGAATTTGCATCCCGGATTTGGTTTCTGAAGCAAATTGGCGATTAATGAGCTCTTCTTTACTTTTTCTAGGTCCATTTAAAATGACTTCATCTTCACTCACCGGCTCAGCATTGTCTGGTAAGCTTTCGATAGCAATTCTTGCCCATGGAATATCTACATTACCACTTAAATCTAAGAGTTTTGGCGAGGCTTTGACAACCACATTCGGGCTGATTTTTAATTTCGCCATGGACGGAATATCAACTTTGAAGTTATCCGCTTGCGCTCTAACTTCTGCCGTCCAGTTATTTATATGCGCCCAGTTAGCTTGTCCATTTATGTTGAGTTTGCTATCTGGTGTTTGAACATGACCATTTAAGGTTGAAGAGGTGCCATTAAAGCGAATTGCGACTTGACCATCAGTTACATCAAAAGGCAGGCTTTTCAGTTTCGTTTTCACATTTCGAATGTCGAAATTGCCATTTAATAATGGTTTTTCTAAATTACCACCGAAACTTAAGCGTGAGACCACTTCACCATCTAGGCTTTCCCCGCTAGAGAAAAGCTGATTGGCTAAGGATAAGCGTAAACCTTTAATGGTAAAGGTGCCGCCTAATTGTCGACCTTTACTTAAATCATGAATTTTTAAGTCTGTGCCGATTCGACCTTGATTTTGAACGTTAATGTCTGATTTCAAGGTTAAATTGTTATTTTGAATATCGGCATTCACACTTAATTTAGGAATATCCAGCTTAAAGGTACGGTAGTCTAATTTTTGTGCCACACCAATGTTATTTCCTTCTACTACCACATTTAGTTGTAATGGTTTATCCGTGAACCACGCCACTTTTCCTCGGCTTTGTAATTGGCCTTTGAGCGTGTCTTGTCCCATCAATTTATTCACTAAATCTAAATTAATACGTTTAAGCTCAAAAGGGACTTCGCCGTTTTTCCCTGCCGTAAATTGTTGAGGGAAACACAGATCTAAGTCTTGGTTAATCCAGCAGTGTGAACCAATGGTGGCTTGGATTTTTTTATTGTCATAAGTCACCGGAATAGTTTGATTCACTTTAAAATCACCAATAGGTGAGTTTAGGCTCACTTGGCTTAAATTACCTTTCCATTGCTGAGAAGCGCGGTCAAAATTCCCCGCGATTTGTAAATCAGCTGCAACAGGTTCACCTTTTGATTTTAGGGTGAGTGTATGATGTTTTTCATCACCTGATGCATTCAAATCAATATTATGTAATTTGATGCTGTCACCATAACGGAAGTTTTCCGCTTTGACGGTAAGTTCACCTTTCACTTGAGGTTCACTGACAACATTACCTTTAATTAAGGCTTTAGATAAGTCTAATCCTTGGAAGTGCAAGCCTTGTGCCGTTAAATCAGTATTAATGGTTGGCGCAGTAAGTTTCCCTAAAATCTGTGCTTTGCCGACTACGGAGCCCGCTAAATCTTGCCACAGACCACGTAAGCTTGGTGCGTTGATATCTAAATCTAAGTTTGATTTATCACCTAATGTACCTTTTGCCGCAATGCGGTTATCGCCATAGTTCAGCAATAAATCAGGAATGTTTAATAAGGTTTCATGACTTAAAAAGACACTACCTTTTAAGCTTAATGGGCGAGAGGAAAGACTACCGGTTAAATCCACGGTAGGCACATCCACTTTCCAATGATTGGAATCAGCGGAACCTTGTGAGCTCACTTTGCCCGATAATACGGCTGGCATAGCAGGCACATAAGGACGAATGTTCATTTTGTTTAAATCAGCGGTCACATCCCATTGTGCGCCCTCTTTCCAGTTTGAGGAACCGATTAAACGAGCGGTACCATCTAGGGCAGCAAGTTTTAATTCGTTGAGGGTGACTTCGTAGAGTTTTCCGTCCGCATTCAAATCAACATGGGTATGAGGGATATGATCCATCCCCTCCACGCCACCAACAACTTCTGCGTGATAATTCAATAGATCGCCCGTGAGCTTGATATCAACATCGTTAATCTTGAGCGGTGCTAGGCTGTCTGCAAAAGCATATTGACCTTTTTTCGCTTTTAACTGCAGATTTAATGGCATTTTATCTTCGGCCAGTTTCACGTCACCCGTTAAGGTGGCATCAAGCACACCCTGTGTGGTTAACGAAAGTGCGGTCGTTTTTTTCAATGAACCCGATAAATTGAGATCAACTTTGCTGGCAGGCAGAATGGTTTTATCTTTTGATTTAAAGGCTTGGAGATCCGATTTTAATGTGAGATCAACCGGGAAAATCGTCATTGAGTTGAAGTTGTCCTTGGCTCGAAAGTGTGCCAAGAGAGCTGTCAATGTCGAGTTTTTGTAATTTCACTAAATGATCGGTGGCATCTGCTTGCAATTCCACTTTAGGCACAGTGATTTTTTTGGATTTCTTCGCCTTTTTTTCATTGAGCGATTGATATTGCCAGTTTGTACCCGAAAACACTTGGAATGTGCATATCAAAAGGCAAGTTCACCGCATTTAAATTACCTAAAAAAGCCGGTGTGAGTGTTTGCTCAATTTGCGCCCAATCAACGGGTTTAGCAGGTTCTTTTTTCTCAGGCTGAGGGGGATTCGGTTGAGTTTGGGAGACCGTTGAGAAAAGTACGTCTGAAAGCGTGGTGGGCTCAAGGGTAAGGCCAGATTCATTGTTTAAACTGACCGCACTTTGAAATGACGAAAACGTAATATTGCTTTGATCGAGTTTCATATCAAAGTCAGTAATCGCGACATTTTTTACTTGCACAGAAACCGGTAAATGGATTTTTTCCATTGGACCACTTTCCGTTTGTTTCTCTTCAGAAGGTGGCATGACACTGGTATCAATGGCAATTTTCGGCTGCGTTAAGCTGAGATCATCAACAATAATATCACCCGAAAGTAAACGAGCTAAATTCAGTTGTAATCGCGTTTTAGGGAGTGCCACATCTACGCCGGTTGTTTGAAAACGTAAATTTTCTAAGACTAAACCATCTTGTAAGCCACCGCTGACTTGCTCAATAGATAAGCTATCGAGCATTTTATCGGCGAGTTGAATAAGTGCACGTTGTCCACTATCAAAAGAAAGCGCTGTGACTAAGCCTAAAACAGGGACAAAAATGACCGCACTTCCGACACATAAAATTTTACGGCAGGTCTTTTTCTTTTTAACGGGTTGTGTGGTTTGGTTATCTGGTTGTTTTTCTTGTTCAGACATAGTCATACCCTAAATTTCAGCCCCTAAGCCAATGTAAAATTGAATGTTTTTGCTGTTATCTTTATCTCGAATTGGCGTTCCAATATCAAATTTGATGGCGCCAACTGGCGATGCCCAACGTACACCGAAACCTGCGCCGTAGCGTAACTCATTTGCTTTGTAAGCATCTGCGGCTAAGCCTGTATCCGCAAATACTGCTCCCCACCAATTTGGGTAAACTTGATATTGATATTCAAGGCTACCTGTTACTAAGCGAGAGCCGCCGACTAATTTTCCATCTTTATTTTTCGGTGAGATTTTCTTGTAGCCATAACCTCGCACACTGCGATCGCCCCCCGCAAAGAAACGTAATGCCGGTGGAATTTTACGAATATCCGCGGTATTTAAATAACCAATTTCTGCACGGGTAATAAAACGGTGATTTTCGGCATAAGTACGAATCCACGCTGTGGAAGCTTGAATTTTAAAGAAATTGGCTTCTGACATCCAAAGCTTATTCCCTAAATCAACCGTGATTTTTTGGGTATCTCCCCATGTTGGGAATTGGCCACCTCTTAAACGGGTACGGTTAAAGCCCCCAGTTGGATAAACCAGGAAGGTTTTATCGGTGAAATCAGCTTGTGTGTAGCTGTCATAACGGACACGAAGACCCGCAAAATATTGCCAACCCTCGCTATTATTCCAATAGCGTAATGCAGCGAAAGTGAGGGCTTTTGGTATCCGTATCGTTTTTATTTTCTTTTTCATAACCGGTTGAAAATTCATAATAATAATTTAATGGATTTTTCAGCAATGGCATTTTATAGGTGGCTTCAAAGTTTTGTTTTGGTGCAGAGACGTAAAGATTTGTACGGAAACTATGGCCTCGGCTATTGATCCAAGGTTTTGTCCAACCAATTTGGACATGAGGGCCCGTATCGGTTGCAAAACCTACCCCAAGTTCCATTGAGTTTTTCTTACGTGGATAAAGTAAAAGTTCGATATCGACTAATTTATCTTCTTCACGGACATGCGGTTGTAAAAGTACGGAGCTAAACCAGTTGGTGGAAGAAAAATTATTGGTTAATTCAGATAAATCACTGACTAAATAAGGCTCGCCCTGATTTGATGTTGAGCATGTTTTGCAAATAATCTTCGCGAATTTGGGAATGGTTGAAGGTGATATTGCCATAATGATAACGTACGCCACTATCAAACAGCATGCGCCACCATGCTTCATGCGTTTCTGGGCTGATTTCTAAACGAGAAATTTGGAATTTCCCGTCAAGATAACCACGAGCTAGAGCAAGGTTTGAAATGCTGCTTTTATAGTCATCGTATTTTTGATGCTCAACTAACTCACCTTGTTTTGGCAAGTTTTTACGGAGTGCCGTGAAGTTTTCGTCTTCTGCGGCTTCGCCTGTAATTTCAACGTCTGTTCCCGCAATTTTACTTGGCTCACCCGGGGTGACATTCGCAATAAGTAAATCTCGTTGACCTTTACGTTTTTTCAATTCAAAGGTCACGGAAGAACCATAATAACCGAAGACTCGAAGGCCTTTATCGACAGCATCTGAAACTAATTGTTTATACCGATCTGAGCCGTCCATCTCGCCTTTATCAATGAGATTGACATTCATGTCAGTATTGCGAATGGCGCGTTCACCCTTAATACCGCGGATCTCAATATCTACGGTTTGTTCTGCAAGGGCTGAAAAACTCATCCATCCAAGCAAAAGTGCGGTTATTTTTAACGAAATTTTTTTCATTTTATTACAAGCTAAACTTTAAGAAGATCCACATCAAACCGCCCTAGTTTACCCATAAAATAAGGGGATTACCAACGCAATTATGGATGGGATTTGAAATTGTTATATGCATTTGAGCGTTAATACGACAATGCGATCAAAGAAAGAGTTTCCTTTGCTTTGAAAAAATAGCGATTTTTCTCTTTATTCAGACATTTAACCAAAATGTAACTGGGCCATCATTGGTGAGGCTCACTTGCATATCTGCTGCAAATTGTCCGTTAGCAACGGTCACTTTTTCTGTACATTTTTGCGAAAAATATTCATATAATTCGTTAGCTAATGCTGGTGCGGCACCTTTTGAGAAACTTGGTCGTAGCCCTTTTTGTGTGTCTGCAGCTAAAGTAAATTGGGATACCACAAGCACTTCGCCGCCGATTTGTTGCACGTTTAAATTCATTTTGTCATTTTCATCACTGAAAATACGGTAATTTAACACTTTCTCAGCGAGCTTATCTGCTTTGGCTTGGTCGTCTTCTTTTTCCACGCCTAATAAAACCAATAATCCCTTGCTGATTTGTCCCACAATTTGACCTTCAACTTCCACTTTAGCCTGAGTCACACGCTGGATTAATGCAATCATTTTACTTCCTCTAAATTTGTTTGATTCATTGACTGCACTTCTGCAAGCACTGCAGCTAATTGTGCACCGAATAACACCACCGTCCAGCTGATTTGAATCCACAATAACATGATCGGCAGTGTTGCCATGGCGCCATAAATTAATTGATAAGATGGGAAGGTGGTGATGTACCAAGTAAAGGCTTGTTTCCCTAAATTAAAGAAAATTGCCGCAATTAATGCGCCTGCTGCGGAGTGTTTGATGCTCACTTTCTTATTTGGCACGACCATATAAATGAGCGTGAAAATAAACCAAGTAGAAAGAAATGGCACAAAGCTGAGGAGTTTTAAGCCAAAAGAGAGCGTTTCAGATTGCTCGAACATGGCTTTAACATAGGAACTTGCCGCAATGCTAGTACCGATTAAAAGCGGGCCGAGCGTTAAAATGAGCCAATAAATAGCAAATGACGTAAAAATCGGGCGATTACTAGTGTCTTGCCAAATACCATTGAGTGTACGGTCGATGGAGTTAATGAGCATCAATGCCACTAAAATCAAACTCACAATCCCCACGGCACTCATTTGCTTGGAGTTACGGACGAATTCATCAATATATTGTCCCACAACATCACTCGCGGAAGGCGCGAAATTGGTGAAGATGAATTCTTTCAATGCACCGGTTACTTCGTTAAAAACGGGAAAAGCAGAGAAAATTGAAAACACCACCATAATTAATGGCACGATAGCGAGCATGGTGCTGTAGGTGAGTGAACCGGCAGCTTGCGTTAATTTATTTTCTTGAGAACGCTGCCAGAATAATGCGAAAAAAGACGTTAAGGTCATTAGAGCAAGCCTCCGCAACAATGTTTAAATTTCTTCCCTGAGCCACAAACACAAGGCTGTTTATTGCTTGGGAGCGGTACAGTGGGATCAACAAAATACCAACGACCATCAATTTTTACAAAAAGAGAATATTCGTGATGCACTTGCGGCTGTTCGTTGCCTTGAAAATGTGCTTTAAATTCAACCGCACTTTGTGTTTTGGTTAAGGTTTCTGCTTTGACAATATCTAAACCGAGCCATTGCGTTTCATCAGCCCAATCTTGCAGGGCTTTTTCATCTAATAAGGTTTGTTGGCTTGGCACAGTGGTTTGCACGATATAAGGAATCTTTTTAAGCACAAACGCTGAATAGCGGGAACGCATAAGTTGTTCCGCTGTTTCTGGAAACATATTGCCTGAATGAAAGCGTCCGCAACAATCTTCGTAAGAAAGCGAAGATTGGCATGGACAAAGTGCGGTCGTTTTAGCCGACATTTTAGGCCGCCTGCTGTAAATTACGTAATTGTGAGTTAACAGAACGTTTAAACGCTGGCGCTAATTCCTCAATGGCTAAGGCTTCTTCTAATTCTGCAACACTTGAAGGAGCAGAAAGTAGCGTGTTTAAACGACGAATTGTCCATTCAGGATAAGGACGGTGTTGCAAGATGAGTTCATCACCTTGATGAATTTCACCTTCTTCGATCACGCGAACATACCAACCTGTCCAGCCAGACTGACGAATTACCTCTCTTGTATTCTCATTCTTGGTATTATGAGATAAACGTTCGCAAGGTTTACGTGGTTGAGACACTTCTAAAGCGTGGTGCCAATTTTGTAACGATCGCCTATGCAGACATTATCTTCATGTAAGCCGGATACCACAAAGTTTTCACCATAAATCGCGCTACCGTGAAAATCAAAGTTTTCACCAAGTAGCGCGTTTAAAGCAGGGAAAGACACATCAGACATAAAAAACAAGGCTTTATCAACACCACCGTGATGGGCTTTTAAACCCACATCGTTACCTTCTGCACCCAGCGTGTGCACGTTCACCATCGGTACCGGTTTTTTACAGATAGCACTTTCATATGAGCTGCCATCTGGGAAAGTTAATATTTCTACTCAATCCCTGTTTTAATAATAAGAATTTTTTTGCGTTTGACATCTATTTTTTTCCTGCTTTTGAGTTAGTTTTGAGAAATTATACCGTAAAATCACTTAAATTTTGACCGCACTTCGTTTTTTTCCTTATTATTCGTTTAAATAAAACCAACAAAACAAAGGAATCTTTATGCAATATTCTCTCGCGCGTACCGAACAAGGTCAAACCCTTGGTATTACCGCAAAAATGGCAAACCGTCATGGCCTGATCGCTGGGGCGACAGGGACGGGTAAAACTGTCACACTACGCAAAATGGCAGAAGCGTTCAGTGATGATGGCGTGCCGGTCTTTTTAGTTGATGTAAAAGGCGATTTGTCCGGTTTAGTTAAAGCGGGGACATTCAGTGGCAAAGTGGCGGAACGCATTGAGCAATTTGATTTAGGTGGCGAGAGTTATTTAAATGGCTATCCTGTGTCATTTTGGGATGTATTCGGTGAAACCGGTATTCCGCTTCGTACCACGATTTCTGAAATGGGACCATTATTACTTTCCCGTTTATTAAATTTAAATGCAACCCAAGAAGGCTTATTAAACCTCGTATTCCGAGTGGCAGATGATAAAGGCTTGCTACTCATCGATTTAAAAGATTTACGCGCCATGCTTAAATTTGTAGCAGAGAACGCCAAATCGTTCCAAGTAGAATATGGCAACGTATCAGCTGCGAGTGTGGGTGCGATTCAACGTGCTTTACTGACCCTTGAAAATGAAGGGGCGACAAATCTTTTTGGTGAGCCAGCATTAAATCTTGAAGATTGGTTACAAACCCGTGATGGTCGTGGTGTGATCAATGTTTTAAATTCTGAAAAATTAATTAATTCCCCAAGAATGTATAGCGCATTCTTGCTTTGGTTGATGTCTGAGTTATTTGAACAATTACCGGAAGTCGGCGATCCAGATAAACCAAAATTTGTGATGTTCTTCGATGAAGCGCATTTACTCTTTGATGGTGCACCAAGTGTGTTGGTGGACAAAGTGGAACAAGTGGTTCGTTTGATTCGTTCTAAAGGTGTAGGGATTTATTTTGTGACCCAAAACCCATTAGATTTACCGGATACCGTGTTAGGGCAATTAGGTAACCGTGTACAACATGCGTTACGCGCTTTCACACCACGTGATCAAAAAGCAGTGAAATCGGCGGCAGAAACGTTCCGTTCAAATCCTGCTGTCAATGTGGTTGAAACCATTTCAACTTTAGGTGTGGGCCAAGCATTGATTTCATTCTTAGATGAAAAAGGTATGCCAACGCCAGTTGAAGTGGCTTATGTTTATCCGCCGAAAAGCCAACTAGCCCCGATTACTGAAGAAGAGCGAGCTGCTTGGGTGAAAGACGATGATCTTTATGCATTCTATAAAGATTACGTGGATAATGAGTCTGCCTTCGAAGTATTAAATGCTCAAGCGGATTTAGCGGCAGTACAACAAAAACAAGCCGAACAAGCGCAACAAGAGGAAGAAAGCGGTTTATTTGGTAGCTTAAGCCGTATGATTTTTGGAACACAAAAACGTGGGGATAAACTTTCTCCGACAGAACAAATTGTGAATAGCGTGGCAAAATCAGTGGGTCGCAATATTCGTAATGAAGTGACCAAACAAATCATGCGTGGTATTTTAGGCGCATTGAAAAAATAACGAAAATCTGACCGCACTTTGCGGCAAGAATGATAAAAAGGAGATTGTTATGTCTGATGTATTTCACTTAAACCTGACTAAAGCACAACTGAAAGGTGCAACACTCGCTATCGTACCAGGGGATCCTGCACGTAGCGAACGTATTGCTAAAAAACTTGATAACCCTGAGTTTCTTGCAAGTACACGTGAGTTCACTTCTTGGTTAGGCTATTTAAATGGTCAACCGGTGGTGGTGTGTTCAACCGGTATTGGTGGCCCTTCTACGTCTATCTGTGTGGAAGAGCTGGCTCAGCTTGGCGTGCGTACATTCTTGCGTATTGGTACAACAGGTGCAATTCAACCACATATCAATGTAGGTGATGTTCTTGTTACAACGGGCGCAGTCCGCCTTGATGGTGCAAGCCGTCACTTTGCGCCAATTGAATATCCAGCAGTGGCAAATTTTGAATGTACCACGGCACTTTACAATGCAGCTAAAGAAAAAGGCATTGAGCCATTTGTAGGAATTACAGCTTCTTCAGATACGTTCTATCCAGGTCAAGAACGTTACGATACTTACAGCGGCAAAGTGTTTCGTGATTACCAAGGCTTGTTAAAACAATGGCAGGATCTCAATGTGATGAACTACGAGATGGAGTCCGCCACATTATTTACGATGTGTAATGCCCTAGGCTTACGGGCAGGTATGGTAGCTGGTGTGATTGTGAACCGTACACAGCAAGAAATTCCAAATGAAGCCACCATGAAAGATACGGAAGACAAAGCAGTATCAGTAGTAGTGGAAGCAGCAAGAAAATTGTTAGCGTAAAACTCAGATAAAAAGAACCGCACTTTTTTAGAAGTGCGGTTTATTTTTTAACTGTTTTTTCGAGCAAAAGCGGCGGCTTCAGCAACGAATTGCTCATCAGGTCGAATGCCTGTGTAGAGCTCAAATTGTTCGACAGCTTGTAGCACAATTACTTCTGCACCAGAAATGGTTTGTTTGCCTTGCTGTTGAGCAAATTGGATAAATGGTGTTTCAGCAGGAATCGCCACTACATCAAAAGCGGTTTGAGCTTGTTGAATAAGATTTTTAGGAAAGGCGAGATCAAATTCTTCTTTTCCACCTTTCATCCCAATTGGCGTAACGTTGACTAAAATGTCTGCCGATTGATTGTCTAAAGATGAGATATATTCATAGCCATAAAGTGCGGCTAAATTTTTACCTGTTTTTTCATTTCGAGCAAAAATCTTCAGATGCTCAAATCCACTGTTTTTAAAGGCCGCAACGACGGCTTTAGCCATACCACCACTGCCTTGTACAATCACGCGACTCTTTTTATCTAATTGATATTCTTCGATAAGTTTAACAATGGCAATATAGTCGGTGTTGTAAGCACGAAGAAAACCTTGATCATTCACAATGGTATTCACAGACTGAATGGCTTGCGCAGAAGGTGAGATTTCATCTAAAAATGGCATGCAGCTTTCTTTAAAAGGCATCGAAACGGCACAACCTCGAATACCAAGTGCACGAATGCCTTTGACTGCACTTTCAATATCCGTAGTCGTAAAGGCTTTATAGATAAAATTAAGCCCGAGTTTTTGATACAGATAGTTGTGGAATGTTGTACCAAAATTGCCCGGTCTGCCAGAAAGGGACATGCAAAGTTGGGTGTCTTTGTTAATCATATCGATTCCTTAAATATTTAGATTTATATCATCATCGATAAAAATATTGGTTCATTTCGAATGCAGGTTTTGCCGCTTTGTCTTTAATTAAAAGGAGATTGGTAATGATATCTTAAAAAAAGTTATAGGGTGTAATACTACACTAAATAGAAAAGTAAGAGCGAAAAAGCGTTCCGATGCAAAAATACACAATTTAAGAACAATAAACATACAACATTATCGGTAATAAATAATGTATTAGTTTCTACAGCTTGAAGATCCCAGCTATCGATGTATGTCAAAAAAATATAAATGTTGCTACAAGAAGCAGTAATGATATGATGAAGACTAGTTTTCTCTGTATGGTTTTTTTATTATACTTTTCTCTATTGCAATACCAGAATCAATCATTTCACGTTCAGATAAATAAGTAAACTTTGAAGTCAATACAGTATAAATAGCAAAACAAAGGGGCTATTATCATTGATAAATTTGAAATTACTTCAGATTGAAAGGAGTATATATGAGTATACTCCATTCCCTTTTATTAAATACGTATCAATGAATACTTCAAAAATCAGTTATTGGAATATTATTAAAAAAATGACTATGAGAACAAACAATACTGATATAAAAAAACACTACCATATACTAAAAAAATCCTCATTTATCAAAAAAATTTTTGGATATTTTTTTTATCTCCGTTCATATAGATCCCATCTTATTAAGTTTTTTTCAAGATAATCTGCTATACTTAAATTACCGTTATTAACACGCATAGCAAAAACTAGACATATTATTTTCCTCAATAAATTGCTAAAAAGCGGTTAAACTTAGTTTGATGCTACATTTTTTTATATGTTAATTGTCTAAGAATTCATCATTTAAAGTCAAAATGAAATTTTTTTAAAAATTCATTACAATAATTTTAAGTATTTGTAAGTATATTAACCTTTTTAAATATTCAAATTTATATCATCATCGATAAGATATTGGTTTATTTCAATTTGGTCGGTATATATGATACTTTAATGAAGATACTGGGTGACGTATTACGCTAAACAGCACAAAAAAAGTGTAAAGAATGTCCCTGTATAAATTATATAAGTTAAGGATAGCAACCATATTACATTATCCCTAACAAATAATGTATTAGTTTTAGATTCTTCAAGATCCCAATTATATATGTATGTTAAAAACATACACATCGTTACAAGAAGCAGTGCTGATATAATAAAGCAAAATTTCATTAATATAGTTTTTTTACACTTTTCTCTATTACCCTTCCACTATTAATAATTTCATTTTCCGACGAGTAAGTGAGCTTCAAAGTTAATGCTAGATAAATAGCAAACAGTGGAGCAATAATCATCGACAAATTTGAGATTATTTCAGATTGAAAAGGAGTATATATGAGAATATACTCCTCTTCCCTTGACTAAATATTTATCGATAAATATTTCAAAGTTAGTTATTGGAACATCGTTAAAAAAATAATTACAGATATAAATAATAGCAAAACAAATATGAAACTATACGTGAAAAAAACTCATTCATCGAAAGTTGTGGATACTTTTTTTCCTCAGTCATATGTTTTCCTTTTTTTGCAAATATTTTTAAATATTCAAATTTATATCATCATCGATAAAATATTGATTCATTTCAAAGGCTGGCTTCGCCGCTTTGTCTTTGCCGACAATACGAGCAGGCACACCTGCAGCAGTGGCATATTCAGGCACAGGTTGAAGTACAACAGAATTGGCGCCGATTTTGGCATATTTGCCCACTTCGATATTGCCGAGAATTTTTGCGCCCGCCCCAATCATTACGCCTTCTCGTACTTTTGGATGGCGATCGCCGGATTCTTTACCTGTACCACCCAGGGTGACGCCTTGTAAGATAGACACATCATTTTCAATCACTGAGGTTTCGCCTACAACAATACCGGTAGCGTGGTCAAACATAATGCCGTGTCCAATTTTTGCCGCAGGGTGAATATCTACATCGAAAGCCACTGAAATCTGATTTTGTAAATAAAGTGCGAGTGCTTTTCGATTTTGGTTCCACAAATAATGGGTAATACGATAACTCTGAATGGCGTGAAAACCTTTTAAATAAAGTAATGGGGTTGACCATAATTCCACAGCAGGATCGCGGTGGCGCACGGCTTTAATATCACAAGCGGCACAATCAATGATATTGGGCTCGGCTTGATAGGCTTCTTCAATAATTTCACGCAGCGAAATTGCGGGCATGATAGGGTTAGCCAGTTTATTCGCAAGTAAATAACTCAAGGCACTGCCAAGATTTTGATGTTTTAAAATGGTGGAATGGAAAAAGCTGGCGAGCATTGGTTCGCATTCTGCTAATTCTTTTGCCTCTTGGCGAATGTGTTGCCATACTTCTAACGTCATTTTTTTCTCCTTATTCGCCTTTTTCGTTCACGACCCAATAAGCTCAGTGCGACTTCTTGTGCACTTTTTACCACAAAAAGAGCATTTGGTAAATTTGTTCTGTAATCGGCATTTCGACGCCTTGTCGTTGCGCTAATAAATAGGTTTCTTTGGTGTTATAAAAACCTTCTACCACTTGACCAATTTCATCCATGGCTTGTTGGCTATCGGTACCTTTACCAAGCATTAAACCAAACCGACGATTACGGGATTGGTTATCGGTACAAGTGAGCACTAAATCCCCTAAACCAGACATACCCATAAAGGTTTGCGTATTAGCCCCCATGGATACGCCTAAGCGAGTAATCTCCGCAATCCCACGGGTAATTAATGCTGTTCTTGCGTTGGCACCAAATCCCATACCATCCGAAATACCCGCACCAATTGCAATCACATTTTTAATGGCGCCACCTAATTGAACGCCGATCATATCTTGGTTTACATATACTCGGAAATGCTGACTGCAATGAATGCGAGCTTGAAATTCTAAGGCAAACTTTTTCATTACGAGAGGCAAGGGTAATCGCCGTTGGCAAGCCTTGAGCCAATTCTTTCGCAAAAGTGGGACCTGAAAGCACTGCTGTCGGAATTCCTTTGCCTAAGGTTTCTTCCACTACTTCTTGTAGTAATCGGCCAGTGTTACGTTCTAATCCTTTAGTTGCCCAAATTAAACGATGATCAGGTTTTAAGTGCGGTCGAATTTTTAAGAGAATTTCGCCGAAAGCATGGCTTGGCACCACAATTAAAATGTCTTTCGTTTGCTCAAGCGCCGTTTTCAAATCCAATTCTAAATGCAAACTTTCTGGAAATTCAATATCAGGTAGAAAACGGCGATTTTGACGTTCCTGTTGCATTTGATTAATGTGCTCGGGATTGTGCCCCCAAAGATAGGTTGGAGAGCCATTGCGAGAAAATGAGATAGCGAGTGCTGTTCCATAAGAACCGCAACCAAGAATGGTAATTGGAGATTGGGATGGGTTCATTTCAATCACCTTTAAAATAAAAGGGCAGACGGTATCGCCTGCCCTTATCACAATTAATGTTGGGTTTCCTGATTTTCTTCCGCTTCGGCTGCTGCTTGCTGCTTGTTCATGTAATCAATGAACAACGCATCGAAGTTTACTGGAGAAAGGTTTAATGCCGGGAATGTACCGCGATTTACTAAGTTAGAAATCAATTCACGTGCATAAGGGAAAAGCATATTTGGGCATTGAGATGTTAAGCAGTGTGCCATTTGAACATCTTCTAAACCGCTGATTGTAAATACGCCAGCTTGTTTTACTTCACAAATAAACGCCACATCACCAGAGTCTTCCATGGTGGTTTCTACGTTGATATTTAAACGTGACTTCGTATAAATCTTCACCCACTTGAACGGCTTCAGTGCTTAAATCAAAAGCCGAGTTTTGGTTTCCATTCTTGGTGGAAAATATGAGGAAGATTTGGTGCTTCAAAAGAAACATCTTTTACATAAATACGTTGAATTTGAAGTACTGCTTCTTGTTGCTCTTCAGCTGCTACTTCAGGTTGTTGATTTTGTTCAGACATAGAGGATCCTTACTTATGTTTTTTTACTAATGGTAAATTTGCACCCGCTCAAGCCGCTAAACCGTCTTTTTAACACATAAACTTTTTTTCAAAGCCTTGTTTGGTTAAAAAGTTCTGCGGATGTAGCAGAAGAAACACCGTTAACATCCACAATGATAAGCGGTTTTTCTTTGTGATGTTCAATTTTGCCTACATTTTGATTTTTTTAATTTCAGTTGGAAGCAAGTTGACGCTACCAATGATATGGCCGCGTTGGAATTCATCAATAGGGGCGTAAATCAATCACCACGGCTTCTTCATCGTTCATTAAGCGAACCGCTTCAGGGTTGGTGATGACGCGATATTTTTTTGTGTCGCACTTTTTAAAAAAAGGTGAAAAAGTGTCATAAAAAGGACAGCAAACCATGCGATCGTTAAAAAAAGTGTTTTTTTGAGCAAATTCAATTGCTTGAGGAATAAATTCTTGCATGTTGTTCTCAACTTAATTTTTGATAATGAATAAGAGTTTATCTTCAGATGAAATAAGGCTTTTAAGTATAACCGCACTTTAGTTATCTTTCAAAAAAATTATCAAGGAAACGCAACGTTGGCGAAAAGCTTATACAATCGGATCAATAAAAATGTGATCGGGATCATAAATATCTTATCTTTGTGTTTATTCTACGCCTAATTAAGTAGAGAATAGCCAAACTTAGATTATAAAACGTGAAAGGAGACGCGCATGAAATTAAAAAAATTAACGGCACTTATGATGCTCGGATTTGGTTTTTCGATCGCACAAGCTGCGGAATTACCTAATATTACAATTTTAGCAACAGGTGGCACGATTGCCGGAAGTGGCGAAACTGCCGTTTCTTCTGCTTATAAAGCAGGGCAACTCAATGTTGATGCACTAATTGATGCGGTGCCCGAAATTAAGCAGCTTGCAAATATAAAAGGTGAGCAAATTGTAAAAATTGGTTCACAAGATATGAGCGATGATGTGTGGTTAAAATTAGCAAAAGCGATTAATGCACAATGTAAAGACACCGATGGTTTTGTGATTACTCATGGTACCGATACCATGGAAGAAACTGCTTATTTCTTAGATCTTACTGCGAAATGTGAAAAACCAATTGTATTAGTGGGTGCGATGCGTCCTGCAACAGAAAAAAGTGCGGATGGTCCGTTAAACCTTTATAACGCCGTTGTCGTGGCAACGGATAAAAAATCATCAGGTCGTGGCGTATTAGTGGCGATGAATGGTGAAGTATTAGGTGCACGTGATGTGACCAAAATGAGTACCACTGCAGTACAAACATTCCATTCACCAAACTATGGTACCTTGGGTTATATCCATAACAGTAAAGTAGATTACGAACGTTCGCCTGAAAGTAAACATACCGTAAATACACCATTTAACGTAGATAAATTAGACAGCTTGCCGAAAGTGGGCATTGTTTATGCTTATTCTAATGCACCAATTGAGCCGTTAAATTCATTATTAGATGCGGGCTATCAAGGTATTGTTTCAGCGGGTGTAGGTAATGGTAACGTGAATGCCGCACACTTAGAACGTTTAGAAAGCGGCGAAAGATGGCGTTGTGGTAGTACGTTCATCTCGTGTGCCGACAGGTTACACAACGCGTGATGCTGAAGTGGATGATTCTAAATATGGCTTTGTGGCTTCAGGTACATTGAATCCGCAAAAAGCACGAGTGTTATTGCAATTAGCCTTAACACAAACAAAAGATCCAAAAGTGATTCAACAATACTTTGAGGATTTCTAAGAAAGCTATTGAAAGTGCGGTCAGAATTTGAATCAAATTTTAACCGCACTTTCGGATAAAATAGGCTAATCCAAGTAATAAATATAGATAATGCACTAGTTTGTTGTTAATATATGTTCCGGAATTATTCTTAAAAATTAATATGGAGAAAAATATTATGATTTGGGCTCAACTTTTAGTCGTCCTACTCTTTTATTTACCTAGGGGCTAGATTAGGCGGTATTGGTATCGGTTTCATGGGGGGATGGGTGTTGTGGCACTTTCACTGCTTGGCTTAAAACCGGGCGCCATTCCGTTTGATGTAATTTCAGTTATCATGTCTGTAATCATGGCAATTGCGGCAATGCAAGTTGCGGGTGGTATGGATTTCTTAGTAAAAAGTAGCTGAAAAAAATCCTACGTAAAAATCCAAAAATACATTACCTTCCTTGCACCAACGGTAACTTACTTTATGACTGTACTTGCAGGTACTGGTCACACAGCATTCTCAACACTTCCAGTGATTGCTGAAGTGGCAAAAGAACAAGATATTCGTCCTTCACGCCCACTTTCTATTGCGGTTATCGCTTCACAAATTGCGATTACAGCCTCTCCAATTTCTGCTGCAGTGGTATTCCTTTCTGCTGAATTAGAGAAAAACTTTGGTTTAAGTTACTTACAATTATTAGGTATTTGGATCCCAACTACTTACGCAGCATGTATGATTACTGCGGTGATTTGTAACTTCCTTGGTAAAGATTTGAAAGATGATGAAGTTTACCAAGATCGTCTAGCAAAAGGTTTAATTACTATGCGTGGCGAAATGCAAATTGAGATCAAACCTTATGCAAAACGCTCTGTCGCAATTTTCCTTATCGCGATTTTAGTGGTCATGCTTTATGCCACTGCGATCAGTAAAACAGTTGGTTTAATTCAAAATCCAATTCTTTCTCGTGATAACGCCATTATCTCTTTCATGCTTGCGACTGCAGCCATTATCACTATGGCATGTAAAGTGGATACTGCAAAAATTACTAATGCGGCAACTTTTAAATCCGGTATGTCAGCGGTAATTTGTGTGCTTGGTGTAGCATGGTTAGGTAATACTTTCGTTGAAGGTCATATCGATCAAATTAAAGCTGTATCAGCTGAGTTCTTACAACAATACCCTTGGAGTTTAGCGGTAATCTTGTTCTTCGCAAGTACCTTACTTTACTCACAAGCTGCAACTGCAAAAGCATTATATCCAACTGCAATTTTATTAGGCGTTTCACCAGAAGCCGCGATTGCAGCATTTGCCGCAGTATCAGCATTATTCATTCTTCCTACTTACCCAACCTTAATTGCGGCAGTAGAAATGGATGATACTGGTTCAACTCGTATCGGTAAATATGTATTCAACCACCCATTCTTAGTGCCGGGTGTGATTGCAATTGCTTTATCCGTGTTATTCGGTTTCTTAATGGCGGGTGCAGTTTTATAATCTCTCATAAAGCTAACATAAATGAAAACCATCTTGTCTGCAGATAAGGTGGTTTTTTTAATGGGGAACTTCTTCTTCACTGTGATACTCTAAAGGGCAACCTATTTTTATATATAAGGAAAACCAATGAAGTTATTTAAAATCCTTTTTGCTGCATTAATTGCTTATGTGCCAACAGCATGGTCTGCGGTGGATTATAATATTAAATACAGTTCCAATTATTTAATGCCGGCATATGTGCATTTTAAAGCTGATGGTTCACAGTATTCAGTCAATGCGAAAATTAATATTCCGTTGTACAACATTGTGTTTACTTCTCGTGGTTCACAAACCGCGAGCCAATTTAAAATGGTGAATTATCAAGATGTGCGTAATGGTAAACCTTATGCCATTTCTAAAATTTCACCAACAACCATTGAATACGGTAAAGTGAAAAATGGGTTAGAAACCGAACCGTTAACATTACCGACTTTTGACTTATTCACCATGGCATTTCAGTTGAGCTATTACGATAAATTGCCAACCAGTTTCCAAATCACAAATGGTAAAAAACTTTACCCAATGGAAAATGTGAATGTGAAGAAAGTGGAAAAACAGATCCAATATAACAAGCAAACTGTCACTGAAATCACTTATTCATTTAAAACAGGTAATAAAGATATTATGGTGAAGAAATTCTCAGGTGAACAATTTCCACGTTATATCAAATACACCAGAGATGGTGATGATTATGAGTTAGAGTTTGATGAGTTTGTCAAATAACATCAGATGATAAAAAGAAGCCACGCAAGATTGCGTGGCTTTATTTTAGTGTGCATACATAAATACTTGAACGAGAAGAAGTATCGATGAGATAACAAATTGACAGCCCACGATTGGCATGACAAATTTCAGCCATTTATTGAATGGAATACCAAGCATTTGTAGCGTGACAAGGACTAATCCTGTTGGCGCAAGGAATAACATAATATATTGTCCCCAGTTGTAAGCTGATACGACGATATCTCTTGGAATGCCAACAGTATCAGCCAGTGGTGCCATAATTGGCATAGCGAGTACGGCAAGGCCTGAAGAGGAAGGCACAACCAATCCTAAGAAAATGAAGACAATGAGCTGACCAATAATAAAGACACCACCATTCATTCCACCAACAAGATGCGTCATATAATCGAGAATAGTGTCAGAAATCATCCCTTGCTCTAGAATGATATTAACTGCTCGAGCGAGTCCGATAATCAAGGCGACGCCGACTAATTCAGAAGCACCATGAGTAAACCCATTTACAACATCTTTTTCAGGCAATCCGCTGATAAACATAATAATGATGGTAATAGCTAGGAAGGAAGCCGCCATTTGAGGAAACCACCACCCTCCAAACATCACCCCCCATACCATGAGAGGAAAGGCGCCACTAAATAGAATCAGAATCAGTTTTCTTCTAAAGGTAAATTCAACGGTTGCATTCGGCTCAATATCTTTCATATAGAGATCATAGAAAGCTTGGCGATCGTCATAGGTATAAGAAAATTCAGGATTGGCACGCAGTTTTTTACAGTACCAATACATATAGGCTATTACACAGGTTCCACCAAGAATAAGTCCCAGTGTGCGAAATCCCATTCCTTCAGTAAATGGAATCCCTGCCGCGTTTGAAGCAATGACAACGGAGAATGGATTGATTGTAGAGAAGGCTGTGCCCATTGAAGCTGCGAGAAATATGGCACCGACACAGACAATAGAATCATAACCCAAGGCTAAAAAGACAGGAACAAGAATTGGGTAGAAGGCTACCGCTTCTTCTTCAATACCACAAGCCGTACCGCCTAACAGCATTAACACGCAGACAGCAAAGACAACAGAGAATTCATTTCCTTTTGTTTTTTTGGTGAGAGACATTAATCCCGCATTGAATGCTCCTGTTTTGTTTATCACACCAATCATTCCACCGAGTATGAAGATAAAAATCATAATATCCGCGACTTCAATGGTGCCATCCACCATGGCGTGAATCATATCAGTAATGCCTTTTTCGTGTTGTTCTATGCGTTGATAGGTATCGGGGATAGCAATCGGCTTTTTGATAATGCCGTTGGTGAAATGAGAAAGTTGAATTTTGATATTGAGTTGCTTAAGGGTTTGTTCTGTTGCTGGATAGCTTTGATCGGGAATTCCGTGGGTTTTGACAATAAAGTGATTTTCGGTGCTGTCGTAGGAAAGTTTAGAGTAGGAGCCTGAGGGAATAAGCCAAGTAAGACCAATAGCAATAAGAAGAATAATAAATAGAATGCTAAATGCGGAAGGGAATTTCATCTTTTTCTTTGATGCTTCCATTATGGAGAACTCCTTGTGTTCGGATTAATCAATAAGCCGAGCGCGTATTCTACACAAAGTGAGCAAAAAAACAAAGCGTGATTTTTTTAAAAAGAATGCGATAATATCGGGGTGGGCAATCGTTTACATGAATTAAATTTATGTGGTGAGATTTAATTTAAAAATTGATTTATTTAGAAGAATAAGAGGTATATAGCATTTCATCATCACACTCTTATGATTTTTGATTGTAGTTCTTAAAAAAGTACCAAATAGCAAATGCAATGGTTGCCACAATCCAATATACCGTAACGTATCCCCATGTATTGATCAATCTGAGTGAAATAAAACCAGCTAAATATGCGCCTAGTAATGCAACAGAAAATTGTAGTGAACTATCCAATGTAGCATAAGCTTTAGATGAATAGTCAAGGATAATAGCCAGCAAGCACGGCACAAGTAATGCGTAAGTAATACTTAATAATAAGATTGGTACAGCGATAAGATAAGGAAAATCTGTGCCGACATATTCAAATAAAATAAATAAGCAGAAGGCAAAAATTTGGCTAAATAATACCCATTGGGTGACGGAAAATCGAGAATATTTTTTGAGTAATAGGCCGCTGAGTGGAGCAAAGGTGATAGCACAAAGGGGTTCGAATACGGAAAGTAATAGCCCAATGTGTTGGCTTCTCCAGCCCAAGGCATTTAGGCGTGGGATGAAACTGCTGACCACCATGCCACTGGGAATAAACACGAGCAACAATAATATCAGCCAGCTGAGCGGAATGTGCGGTTGTCGCCAAAAGTGAAAAAAACGCGTGAATAAAAAACGCAATGGCGGATTTTGCGATTCAGCCGCAACTGTAGGTTCGGAATATAGGCTGATTTGTAGGATCAGCAGTAGCGCAAAAACACTGATTAAATCCACCGCACTTTGCCAGCCGTAATGATGATAAATCAGTAACACCAAACCGCCGCCAAGCATTTTACCCACGCGTCCTGCGATCACCTGAATAACACCGCCAAAGCCACGTTGCTCAAAAGGCAGGATGGCACACGTCAGCCCCAACGCCGCACAACCGAAAAATAGACTGCTTAGGTTCAATAGCACACACGCCACCATAAGCAGTATAAAATCCCGTTGCGGTTGGATGAAATGCAACATGAATAGGGCAATAAAAATGATTAGCGAGGAAAGGCATAACCAACCGCGAAACTGCCCAATACGCTTGAGGCGATAGCGTTCAATTAACGGTGAAATGATGAATTTCGCCATTTCTATTCCACCAAGCAAATAGAACCAACTAAGCTGTTTAAGATCGAACCCCATCTCTTTTAATATGGTGATCAGGCCAATCATATAAAACGCCACTAAACAGAATTTAAAACCGGAGGTAGTGGCAAGGAGTGCCCAATCCTGTTTAGTGAGTGATGTTGCCTTGTTGTTGATATTGCCAAAATGCTGCATAACGTCCTTTTTGTTCTAAGAGTGTTTGATGCGTGCCTTGTTCGGCAATGCAGCCGTTTTCCAACACATAAATGCAATGCGCTCCCACAATAGTGGAAAGTCGGTGAGCGATAATCAACACGGTTTTGTCTTTAACCAGCTGATCCAGTGCTTTTTGCACTGCCAGCTCATTGCGGGTATCCAACGATGCTGTCGGTTCATCTAAAATGAGAATCGGCGCATCTTTTAAAATCGCGCGGGCAATAGCAAGTCGTTGCTTTTCACCACCGGAAAAATTACTCCCAATTTCATTAACTTGCGTTTGATACCCTAGTGGTAATGCCTGAATAAAATCATGGCATTGGGCAAGTTTACAGGCGTGAATCACCTCTTCATCGGTAGCATTGGGTTTTGCCATTCGGATGTTATTTAATACGCTGTCTTGGAATAAATACACGTCTTGAAACACCACAGAAATTAAGCACATGAGTTTTTCTTGACTAACATCCCGAATATCGACACCGCCGATCGTAATTCGCCCTGATTGCGGATCAGCATAACGCAACAACAAGCGGAGTAATGTTGTTTTACCACAACCGCTAGTGCCTACAAAAGCATTGAGGCTGTTAGGTTTTATATCCAGATTAATGTCATTTAGGATAGTTTTTTCGGTATTGTAACCAAAGCGGACATGCTCATAACGAATGCGATAATCTGTGGGTAATCTGCTGCTATGATTTTCCATCAATTCAGGCAATGCCATCAGTTTTTCAAATTTCTCACAGCTGATTACAAAAATTTCTAAGAGTGAAGACATTTGCACAAAGAAGTTCAATACATCCGAAATTCGTGCAATTAAAATCAGCACCGTGGCTAACAATACCCAATGGGCGCTACCGGAAATCACCCAAATGTGCCAACAATCAATACGGCAATCAGACTGAATTGAATGCTTGAGGTAATAATCAAATTCGGGCGTTCGCCTTTTTTAGTGCCGATGCGTTGAATGTTGGCGACATCTTCAATCACACGGTTGAAAATATGTTGTTTGTTTTCAGTCTGCCCTGTTGATTTCAGAATTTCCAAGCCTTGCACAAATTCAATGGTTTCGCCTTTAAGTCGTTGATTAGCTTCTGCCAAAATACTAAATCCACGACGAAAAGCTTTTCTTCGCCATAAATAAAGTGGCACGATAAGCGGAAAAATAATGAAGATCAACAGCCCAAAGCGGTAATCAAAGAAATAAAGACAAAGGGCGGCAGACACCGGTGTTACGATGCCGTAAATTAGAATACTAATTAAACTGAATGCGTAATTCGTCGCTTCATTAATACTTTGGATGGCAACGGCACTGAGTTCGCCTGCACGAAATCCACTGAGGACGGCAAGAGATACGCGGCGGAGTTTTTCGCCCAGTTGACGTCTCAATTGATATGTCGCCAAAAATGAATCGCCTTTAGTGTCATAATATTCCGCCCAAATGCGGAAAAGGAGGCTGGTGACTAAAAGTCCGCCACACAAAACACTCCAAAAAATGACCGCACTTTGCCCTGCTTCAGTTTGTTCTAATGCCAAAAGCAGCGGATACAGCAAACCGATAGCCACGCCGAATAAGGTTGCAGACAGTGCCGCAAAAGCGAGACAGCGTAAGAATGCGCTTTGTTGCTGTTGGGCGGCGACAAATAAGGCGTGATAAGTTTGCCACAGGCTTTTTACGCGTTGAGTTTCGGGATTAAAGTAAGATTGCATAACATTCTCTAATGTATCGTCCAAGATTTTGCCTGTTGATATTCCGCCCAAAGGATTTGATAGGCAGCATTGGTTTGCAATAAGGCTTGGTGGTTGCCTTGAGCGATGATTTTGCCGTTCTCTAAATAAATAATTTGATCGGCTTGGGTAATGCTAGACAGCCGATGTGCCACCATGATCACTGTTTTATTTTGCATCAGCGCATGAAAGGCCTGCATTAAATCCGCCTCGTTTTTTGCATCGGAAAAGGCTGTGGGTTCGTCTAACAATAAAATCGGGCGATTTTGTAAAAAGGCTCGGGCTATACTGATGCGTTGTTTTTGTCCGCCTGACAATAATTGTCCGCGTTCCCCCACTTTCGTTTGATATTGCTCCGGCAAGGTCATAATAAAGTCGTGAATATGGGCTTGTTTGGCGGCATTGATAATGGCTTCTTCCGTCATATTTCTATGCCGTAAGCGATGTTTTCGGCAATAGAGCAAGAAAATAAGAAGTTATCCTGAAATACGACCGAACAATATTTCATAAGTTGATCCTGTTCCATATGACGAATATCCGCACCACCTAAGGTGATTTTTCCGCTATCGACATCCCAAAAGCGCAACATCAAATTGAGCAAGGTAGTTTTGCCGGAGCCTGAAGTGCCAATAATAGCGGTAAAACTATTTTGCGGCACACTGAAGTCAATATTTTTCAGTGTTGCTTTGTCGGCATCGTAGCTGAAATTGACCTGTTCAAATTGAACAGCATACCCCTTTGGCGTTTGTAGCGGCAAAAGTGCGGTGGCATTTTCCAAAGTTTTTATTTCGTTAATGCGTTCAATGGCGGCGCGGGAGCGTTCCAGCAAATGAAACAGCCCCATGTAAGGATGCATGGTTTCAATTAACCCAGCGGCTAACACTAAAAAGGCAAAAAAGCCAAAGGTGGAAAGCAGCGCAAGTGAGTGTAAATACACGCCTAACACGATCAAAAACAACATGATCGGCATTGGTGTAAAGAGCGAACGGGCAAGACGTGTTGGGGCGCCCACTTTGGCTAAAAAAGCGAAGATGACCTGATTAAAATTTTCTAATGCGGTGCTAAAACGGCTGTACGAACTTTGTCCTGCATCAAAGGTACGAATCGTGCTCATACCTTGAATATACTCAATAATCGCGCTATTGATTCGGCTCACGGCAGCACCGTAATCACGATAATTTAATCGACTTTTTTGCATTAAACGTTGCAGAATCGTAAACAATACAACAAGGAAAATCACCACAGCCAATGCCATTTGCCAATTTAACCAAAACAATGCCGCCAACACGAAAAGCGGTGTGGAATAAGCCTCCGCTTTAAGGGGGGGCGCATCGGCAACAAAGGTGTGCAATTCGTTTACGTCATCGCACAGCACTTTCGTTAAACCGCCTGAACCGATTTCATTGACTTTGCCTAACGATAATTGACTGATTTTTTTCGCAAGCTGTTGGCGTAGCATTTTTTCCAATTCAAAGGCCGCATAATGAGATTTGTCGTGCGCTTTAATTTTGCAGGTGTAATACAAAATGGATGTGGCAAGCAGCGCGAAAATCTGCCAATAAGGAAACGTAAGAGATTGGCTGACGGTAAACACAATGTGGATCATCAAAAGCCAAATCCCGATTTTTAACCCTTGTGCGAAGGTTGCCAACCACATTGAAGCGCGTAATTGCGCGGCAACAGGTTGGCAAATTTGTTGGTGCTGCTTACTCATTGCTTAGAATCTTAACTCGGTAGAAAGCCCAATTTGGCGTTCTGGTTGACGGGTAATGTCGCCTGAGCGCGGTACGAGTAAGATATCTTTGCGTGAGTTAAGCACGTTGTCGGCATAGAGCGTGATTCTGGCATGCTTAAAGTCGTACGCTAAATAAACATCAAGTTGGTCATAATGTCCTACTTTACCATTGGCTAAGTTGTCGGCAGTGGAATAATAACTGCTGTTGTAGCTGTAATTGGTGCCAATTTCTAGGTGGTCAAGAAGACGATAATTGGCCCCCACTTTTCCGCTGAAACTCGGTGCGCGAGCGAGTTTATTCCCTTCAATGCTGCTGTTTGGATAACGTTTGATATCGGTTTTTAACATCCCGATGCCCGCATTGAGTGCCAGTTTCTCCGTGGCCTGCCATTCGGTATTTATTTCCGCGCCATAGGTAACGACCTTATCGGCATTGCGGATCACGATGGAATTTGGACCAAAAGTGAACGGTAACTGCATGTCTTTGTAGTCGTTATAGAATAGGTTGCTGTTAATGCGTAGGCGTTTATCTGCGGATGTCCAACGATGATAAAGTTCGTAGTTCCAGACATATTCCGCGTCATATTCATAGCTGGTGTACGGCACACCGAAAGTCACACCGGCACCACCTGGGTTATAACCTTTGCCTACTTTAAAGCCTAAGCGTTGATCATCGTTAATTTTCCATGCAATGTCTGCTTTTGGCAGGAAGACATTGTATTTTTTATCCCGGTTGATGGAAAACATCGCACTTTTGCCTTTACGCTGATGATGTTCCTGTTCATAGCGAGCAGAAATCGTCAATTCAAACGGAATATCCGGTGTAAAGGTAATTTCACCAAAGGCCGCCTTGGTTTTCGTTTTATCATTAAAATTTGTCGTAATCGGCGTGCGAGCAATGCGTCCATTAAGCATCGTAACACTTTCATCTTGTTTCGCATTGAAATAGAACAAACCGAATAATCCACGGTATTTTTCGCTTTCGTATTTTATAATGGGTTCAATTTGGAATTCATTGCCATCAACGCGAGCCGGAACACCTCGACGATTTGGTGGCAATGCGGTGTTGAATGGCGAAGTCGTTTTTCTATCGTGAATAAAGTGGGTATAAACCAATTTATTTTCCCATTTCCAACGCTCTGAGAGTTGATAGCCAATGTCCCAAATGGTGCTGGCAGAGCGAGTTTGGAATACCGGGCGTTCCGGCGTGTAACGTGGTGAATGAGATTGTAATTCCGTTTCACTTTGTGGCGCTCTTGCGTTTAAATGATTGAATGTTAAACGGCTATAGAGATCCGGCAACGCAGACGGCGTCCAGAGTAATTTGGCGCGGGTATTGGTGGCTTTAAACCAACGCGGGTTGCCGACGGGATCGTAATGTGGTAAATCTACAGCAGTTTCCCGTTGCTGATGATCTACGCTTAAACGAAACGCTAATTCGTCTTTCACTACAGGACCAGAAATTAGGGCCGCCGTTTGTGCCAATCGATGATTCCCCATATTTAATTTCGCAGCACCTTCCCATTCTTGCGTTGGGTCATTGCTGGTCATGACCACCGCACCGGCAATGGCATTACGCCCTTGGGCATAGCTTTGTGCTCCACGATAGATTTCCACCTGTTTCATATCCCAGAGGGATTTTGTACCGAACGCCAGTTCGTTATAGCTGGAAGTTCTACCATCAATTTGCATATTTAAACGTGGACGTGAACCGGCAAAAAATGCTACCGCACCGACCGCCGGGCCAGAACCGTCAACGCCGCGCACTGTAGGTAAATCATTGCCCAAGCCGGTGTCTAAAATATTTACATCGCGTTTTAATAATTGGGTCGCAGACAGTAAATTAGCTTCTCGTTTGAATTGATCACCAGTTACCACTGTTGTGCTTGAACCAGTCGAAGATTGACTACGTTCAAATTTCTCACCGGTCACTGTGATTTCGTCTAGTACTGTGGTCTGCTGACTTTCTTCGGCATGGGTAGAAAAAGAGTAGGCACTCATCAGGCAAAGGCTAATGAGGCTGAGTCGTGGGGATAACTTGTTCATGGGTTCTCCTAGGCTTCATTTTAGTTTAAAGTTTACACTTTTTGCATTAACTAATTAATAATGTAAACCTAACACAATCACAATACGAAAGTAAATAAGAATTTTTCTCAAATTTGACATTTGACAATTAAAGGCTTTCGGCTATGTTATTGCTACTTAAGGAGTTGGTTATGAAAAAAGATGTTTTACTAAAACAGATTGCGACTAAATTGTTTTATGAACAAGGCTGGGTATTAACCTCTGTAGCAGAAATTTGTCGGGTAGCAGATGTAAGTCGAGTAACGTTTTATAAATATTTTCCTACTAAGCAGGCACTTGTGAAGTGTATCTTTGAAGAACAGAAAAAAATAAGATGCGAGAAGATTTTTGATAATTTGCTAGATACTCAATCAGATCTAAGTAAAATTATTACAAAAAAATTTTATCAATGCAGCAAGATTCTATGGAAACGTTATACTCAGTACCAGTTTTACATGATTTACATCACGAACAGGATAGAGAATTACGGGTTTTTTTAAAAGAAATGGAAGAAGAGAAGTATCAATACATGCATTATTTTTTTGGTACTTTACAAAAAACGCAAGATTATCCGTGATGATTTCCCTGTCATGTTAATTGATCTTTTTATTCAAAAAAATAGATGAAATATTAAATTCTGCCAGCCTCAATTCTACTATAAAGGAAGAGAGCAAAAAGCTTTTTAAAGATGTATTACAACTTTTTATGTGTGGTATTCGATATTGATAGATTATTGTTTTTATATTTATTTTTGTACTTTAGTCTAAAAAAAGAAACACGGAATTAACCGTGTTTACTTTCAAAAATTTGAAATATTCTTGGACATTTCATCCAACATTTC